>Ga0209702_10001644_pt1 | contig 41985 bp, 24 predicted proteins | sample FRY01_FD_187210 | JGI IMG/M metagenome (GOLD analysis project Ga0209702, IMG submission 187210) | Freshwater microbial communities from Lake Fryxell liftoff mats and glacier meltwater in Antarctica - FRY-01 (SPAdes) (version 2) | ecosystem: Environmental > Aquatic > Freshwater > Ice > Glacier...
GCCGACTGCAGATACTTTTGCAGCTCTGCTTCTCCCGAGGTCGCTGCGGATTTGTGATCATCGTCATCGTCTTGATCAGGGGAGTGACTGACGATCGTCATTTCGACGGCGGAGTTACCTGCAGCAGGCGGCGTTTCCAGAAACTGGCTGGAGTCTTTGTGAGTACTGAGCAGCGATTCCACTTGCGAACGCAGTTCTGCGTCGTCGCCACAGGCCTGGTCCAAATAGACAGTTCGTTTGGCGGCATCGGCTATCTCGATGGCCGTCAGAAAAATCGTGCGTTCGGTCATGGTTCCGCCAGTCTCATCGCGATTTTGAACAAGGTGTCTGCATTCTGACCAAAGCGTGTCTCAAGTCAACTTTGCATGCTCCTGAAGAGATGGCGCTGTCTGGATGAGGGTTACGCCAAAAATCTCAGAAGATTTGGCGAAGCCGTAGAAAGATGCAGTGAACTACTGAATTTCGCGCATCAACCATGCTTTTGCGTAAGCCCAAAGCCGATCGGCGGTGCGCGGCGAAAGGTCGAGAACCTTGCTGGCATCGTGAAGGGACAATCCGGCGAAGTAGCGGAGCTTGACCAGTTCACAGGCTGTCGCATCGACGGCTTGAAACTTCTGCAAGGCTTCGTCGAGAGCTTCCAGCATGTCGTCGCTCTGCGATTCAGCGACGGCATCCAGATCCAGTGTGGTTCGCTCAAGATCGCCACCTCGTTTAAGCCGTTTCTTGCGGCGAGCATTATCAATCAGAATTCGCCGCATAGCCTCTGCTGCCGCGCCGAAGAAATGGCTGCGGCATTTCCAATTGCTGGATTCAGTGTGGCGGGACATGGATTCTGCCAGCGAATCTCCCGAAGTCTGATCCGCCACGGGCGACATTAATTTGATCCAGGCTTCGTGAACAAGCCCTGTGGCCTGCAGAGTTTGTCCGGGCTTCTCGAACTGCAATTGATGAGCAGCCAGTCTTCTCAGTTCGTCGTAGACCACGGCAAACAGCTGCCGAATCGCGTCGGGGTCATCGCTTTCCAGCCGGTCAAGTATTTGTGTGACGTCACTCACATGCGTCTCAGACCGAGATACGCTTTAGCGATTAACGATCGTGGCGTCTGGCGATCGCAGGGCTTCAGACGTCCGACCACGTTCGCTGATTCTAAACGCCAATCGCCTTCAGAAAAAGACACTCCAACGCTCGACTTCGTGCAGAAGGAGGAGAAAGGTAGCAGTTTAGTCCCTCTGGGCCTGATCCAAATGGCTTGGACTTAAGCCGTAGCGGAAGTCGCCAAGACTTTCGGCACCCCGGTTTTTGAGGGCAAAACCGAAACTCCTGGCGAGAATTTCGTCAAAGCGTTGAGTTTCGGAATTCGGGCAGGATGCCAATGCCATTCGGTTTCTACCCCAGGCATGAATACAATTGTCCGAACGTGATCCACTGTTCGCATTTGGGCGGATCAGCGTTGCGGACGTTGGTGCTCACGGCGAATGAGCAGGACCTGAGTCGTCGGGCGTTGTACGCGACGATTGATGCCGAACGGGCTCGTGGAGATCGACTGTCCGTCGAAACCAAGCGGCTGCAGAAGGAGCTGGACCGGGTCAAACTGGAATTGAAGCTGGAGCGGCAGAACAAGTTCGCCACCAATGAGCAGAAGCAGAAGTCCGGCGACACTGCGGATGCGGCAGTCGACTCAGCCGCAGCATCGACGACGGAAAAGAAGAAGCAAAGAGCCCCGGTTGGCCATCCGGGATGGTCTCGCAAAACGCCGACGACGTATGACTGGGCTGTGGACGTGGCGGCTCCGAAATAATGTCCGCATTGCCGTGGTTGTGTAAATGTTTTCGACGAAGCCGCCCCTGCCGAACATCTTCAGGAAGACATTCTTGAGGGCCGTTATTCGGTCAATTCAAGCAACTGGAGGGCCAGCACAGCAAGAGCGGCTTCACTGGCCTGGTGAGTTGCACCCTCTGCTGCATTCGGCTCCGACGCCCGCATCGGTTCGCGAGTCGTTTGCACAGGTGACGAGGAAGCAAGTTTGCGAGTGGGTGACCAAGCACGTGGGCCGCACACTGATCTCGAAACGTCGTGCCGCCTACGCCGAACATCGCAAGGCCCTCAAAGGCGCAACAAGCTAACGGGGATTGACTTAAAGAAAATCGTCAGGCCAGCAAAACACCCCCTGCTGTTCATGGTAACGCAGAATTCCCCGAATTTCGCCTCCCTTAGTAACAGCGTTCGAACGAGCAAATGTCGTCAATCAAAGGCCCGCAATTTAAGCAAACCCATAGAAGTTGTTCAATGCAGTGCTCACTACGTCGATCAAATCCGAACAGCTCCAGATGCAACATCGAACCGTGAGACGGCGGTTAAAAGAATATCGTGTAAAGTCTGACGTATTGAACGTTCATTTTTTTAACCGTCATTGGGCAATAAACATTGCCCCCCCGGAGTCCTGCTGCCGCTCAGACTTTTCGTCGGAGATTCATCATGACCACCGCGGCCGCAACGCCCAGTGCTCCGGTGATGCAGATAAGCAGCCCGGCGTAGCGGAGGTCGGTGGTGGTAAACAGCCAGACCGCAAATCCGGCAACCGCAAAGATCAGGAACAGCCTGAAAGCGAAGACCAGCATCTGGCCTCGACGACCGGGTCCCAGCAGAAACAGGATGCTCAATGCAGAGATCGCCAGCCAGATCAGGCCGGTGCCTTTGTTGACCGATTCAGAAGACCGCACATCCAGCGACAGCTCCGGATTGCCACCGACGCGCAGGAAATCAATGCGTTCGCCATCGGTTGGAATATCAAATTTCAGGGACAACAAACCGGTCGGCGTTGCAGTCCTCTTTGCTGGGGCGGACTGCTGCTGCTGCTGCTGCTCTGAAAAGCCTAGTCCCGAGGTGTCATCGGCCGGCATTTCATCTGCAAGCTGCAGCTGCACCGGCGCACTCATTGGCTTGCGAAATTCAAGGGCTGGAAGATCGTCGAGCGACTTCATCGCCCTGGCCTCTTCACTCGCATTCCCTCGACGCTGCAGCAGCTGAGATCTCCCACTTGATTTGCCTTCTTCTGCTTTGCTTTCCCCGGCTTGGCGTTCCGCCATGTCAAGATCCTTTGTTCGATCGACGTCGGCTTTTTCCGCGGCCGCGCGGCCGTTGCTTTCCTGTTCCTTTCGATCAGTCTGTTTGCGCCCTGATTTTTTATTGAGCAACTGATCTTTGGCTGTCTCGGATTTGTCCGCTTCACGAAGTCGTTCCGCTTCCTCATCCTTTAAGGTGATGCCAAAACGGAACCATGTTTCCAGCGCTGGCTCCCGGCCTAAACTGGAACGCCCGTCCGCGTTTGAGATACCCGTGCCAGCGGAGCCCGAACTCATTCCGTTGAACGACCAGAACTGAGCCGAATTCTGCCCGTTTTCGTAGTTCAGCTTTTGTTCCTGCTCAAAGAGATAGCCGTTGCCTGTCACCGCCGGTGCTGCAGCCTGTTCCCTTCCTTCCGACAAAATGGATTCATTCAATTCGCTCAGCTTACTCAGCAGCTCATCCCGCTGCTGTTCCACACCGTATTCATGGCCGCTGGAACGACTCAGGTTTTCCTTAGCGCTTTGAACTTCCTCAAGCACTCGGCTGCGCAGATAACTGCCCTTCGCCGATTTGGCCGACTTCAGCAGCGATGCGGCCTGCTCAACCTGACTTAACAGAGACGCGTCGTCCAACTCCCGTGACTCCGCCTTCACAACATTGGTCGCCGCTGGATCATCCACCAGCGTGGCTCGCCAGGAATCCGGCACGTAAACACTCCAGCGGTTCCGGGACACGGAAATTCCGTAATCCGGATCGTCGCGGAATTCCGGAAACCTCGGCACGGGAATTAACAGCCGATGGCTCTTCCATTCCTTACGAATCGTCGCCGCTGAATCATCGAACCGGCCCGCAAGAGCGAACTCGATCTCAAACGCCGAAGCGACTCGGCCGGACTGCGGAATCGGAATCAGATGCGTTTGACGTTCGCCTTCCCCGCGAATAACGATCCGGCTGGGCTTGCCCTCAACCAGACAGTACAGCAGACGACTTCCGACCGGCAGCTGAACCGGAAGAAACTGGCGAGACTCATTAGTGACCTGCAACTGATGTCGACTTCTCCAGCTGCCATCGTCGGAGATGACAGTCGTATGGGTCGCCAATGTCACAACAGCCGGAGCGACCTCATGCTGAGCCGGAAAAACAAGATTCCAGGCGACCGTTTCGGGACGCAGTTTCACCACAGCCACGGCCTGCTGCAGCAACTGCGGAGGAATCTGAGTCGTGATCTGTTCCGGATCCATTTTGTCTTCCGGCTGCAGCGCAGCTGGCTGCAGAAGTCCGCTGGACTGATTGACAAGAACCCAAAAATGGCCTTGACCGGATAACGACGAAGGCGCATTTGGTGGAACGACTATCTTTGGCGCATCCACACGAATGACTCGGTCAGCAGGAAGCGGCAGACTGGCCGTGCCCAGCACAAACAATCGATCGGTCATCGGCTGCTGGAGCTGAAACGTAACGCGCGTCATCCCATTACCCAGATCTTCTCGCGTCACACGACGCTGGCCGGGCACGTCAAATAACATGACGGCCGCAGCGCTGCTCGGCAATTCGACGGCGAACTGATCAGCCGCTGCCCGTGCGATCTGCCAGTTCAGGGCGAGCGTAACTTCCAAAGCAGTTTCCGTGACGTTGGTGACGGTGACCGATTCTCCAATCAGCGTTGAGATCGCCTGACGCAATCTGATCGTCAAAGGACGAGGACGAATGACGATGCTTTGAAAGGCCAAAGACGGGGCTATGGGGATGATCTCCCGATAGCCTGCGTTAATTGATCCATTTGACTTAACGCTCCAGTCGCCGTCATTTCCCACACCACTTTCAAGGCCCGCGCTTTCTGAAGCGGCATCCAGCCAGACAGCTAATTCCGACGTGGTTTTTGTGGCGTTCATCGCCGTCGGAGCCTGCAGATTCAATAGGCTGCGATCCGCATCGCGGTTCATCTGCCCCTGAACGGCGATCTGCAGCTGGCCGCTTCGTGCATCGGTCAGTTGAATGCTGAGCAATCTCAAATCTGGATTGGCATTGTCGCCATCGGCAGCGTCAGAAAAATACCAATCTTTTATCCCAGTGGCGCTCACATCAAGAGCGAGAAATGTTTTGGGAACAGCAAGGTCAATTCGTGAACGAGGAGCTCCTGAGATCTGGACAGTCATTCGGCTGCTCCACAGCTGACGCTGCTCCTCCAGCCGCACCGCGTGGATGGCGTTGACGACCATCTCGTCGGCGGTCGGAGTGACTTTCACGGTGACCGAAGCCGGCTGACGCGTGTATCGCCAGGCAAGCATCGGTCGGCCGGGAAGTTCGTCGCCGTCAGGATTCGGAGCTTCGTTCGGGTTGATCTGAGTAACCGCAGAAAGAGAATCCGACCGCACCTGGAACTGCGAACCGGTCTTCAAAATCACCGTGCCAACGTCACGACTTGCCCCGCGGACGGCCGAAATTGGCACCACAAGTGACGCCAGTGCTTCGACCGAGGCCGCTGGGGCATACAATTGCATCGTGAGTTTTGTGGCATCGCTGACCGAGCGTCGCAGCTGCAGCTTTACAGATCGCGTTGCATCAGTGCTTTGAGCTGTCCAGCCGGCAATGTCGTCGCCCGTGACCGATTGCACCGAGTAGCCTTCAGGGATGGTGACTTCCAGTTCAGAAATTTCTCCCTGACGCACGGCGATGCTGGCTGTTGTTTTCAGCACAATGCCGGAATCATGGACAGCCAGCGCCGACGCAATCGTCGAATGAAACACAACATCGCCAGCCGCTTTCTGAACTGTCGGTAACCACTGCAGGCGAACCGTCGACATCAGAGCGATCGGGACGATGACATTTCGACCGTCACGGCGATAGACATTCGTTCGTCCGTTGATCTTTGCATCCAGACCGTCTGCCGGAAGAGTCCATTCGAGCGTTCCTGCGGCGGCCGATCGTAATGGCAGGTCGGCTCGCCCAAGTTCACCTTCAATCAGGGCGGGGATGTCAAACTTTATGTCGACAACGTGAAATCCCCTGCCCGTGATCTGAACGGCGTAAGCAGGACCGTCAATCGTTGGTATCGCCGCGTTGTTGAGCATCAACTGTTGCCGTTGGTCGGGAATCTGCTGAGCGGCAAAGTTCTGAATTTCACCGCTGGCAACGCCAACCAGCAGCGGCTGGACAGATCCCTCTTTACCATCGACCTGCACCGAGCGAACGGCGACCGGTCCCATGGGCAATGGAACTCCAACGGTCTGCCCAGAATCGCTCCAGACGACAAATCGGCCGTCAAGGCTGAGAACCTGTTTTGAACCATCGACCGATGTCAGACCGCCCGTTTTGAAGAAGGAGGCCACCACGGTGGAGCCAACCGGATTGGCCACCGAGGCTTTTAGCTCATCCGGATTTGCCTGCTGATACAGCTTCAGAAAATCGTCGTGGCGAATAAAAATGCGATCGGTCCGCAGCGCAGGCTGGTCGGGCGAATAAGGAACAACGACGTCCGGGGTGACCACTTGTCGCTTCAGTCCATCTGCTGAGGCTGTGGCGATCTCCTGAGCTGTGACGCCGGGGAAGCAGGAGGCCCAGCCCAAAAATGCAGCCATCAGAGCGATCATTGAAACCGGTGTCCCGGCGAACCATGCCTCGTGACGGTCACACGCTGAGATGTGAAATCCGGGGCAGATGGAATCGCTGGCTGGAGCTTGATTTCGAGACATCGTTTGGGTTCTCGCAGAATCACAATTCGGTGTGCCGGCGTTTTTTGCCACACACTCAGGTCAGAACAAGGACAACACGCAGCGGCTCATCTTTTACAAAGCCGCTGCAAATCACAGGCCGCTGCAAATCACAGGCCGGTGCAGATCACAGGGCCACCGCGGCTCGGCGAGTTTTCCACCACGTCAGTGGACACGTGCAGCACCGACAGCAACTCATCACCACAACAAACCCAAGGCTGATCACGGCCCCGATGGCGACACCGTCCAGAACGCTTTGCCACGCATTGGAAAGCAGCGGCAGAAGGCCAAGTGCAATCAGCAACAGGGCGACGATGACGGTCAGTTTCCACAGGATTGCCGCATTTCTCATACGCCATGAGAGGAGGATGACGACCATTGCCGCCAGCATTCGAATGGCAGAAATCTGCCCACGTTTCAGAATTACAAAGCTCAGCACGGACGGCTGATGCACCGCATCAGCGACAGAAATAAACTCACGCGACTGGTAATCTGACGGAACGTCGAGAGCCACATTCACAGATAGACGAGCATTTCCTTTTTTCATTTTCCGTGCCGGCAACGGGATATTGACGCCGAGCATCACTGGCTCGCTTGCTGGCGATTGAGGAACCGCAGACTCCGGAGCAGGTGGTTGTGCGGGCGCAGGTAGTTGTGCGGGCGCCGGCGGAGGGAGATCTCCGAATGGGTCTGCTGCCGCCTCCGATTGAACCATCACGCCGTCAACCGACTGCGGGACACCAACGTTTGGCGACATGTCGCCGCCCGGCGCACCTCCGCCAAGCCCGCCCATGCCTCCTCCCGAAGCAAGACTCCGTCCGAACGGCTCGCCGCGATCCTCAACACCCCCCGCAAACGAATCGAATGCGGTGAAATCATCGGATCGTACTTCGTTCGCACTAGATCTATGAGGCATCCCTTGCGGGGCAATCGCACTTTCACTGGTCACTTTGGATAACGTTGCATGCAACGGCAATCGTTTCGCCGTGCTCAACATCAGGAAGAACCCAAGGACCAAACCCACGCAGCAAACCGCAGCCAAAGTTTTCCAGCGGCGGCGACTGATCATCACGGTCACAACAAACAGCAGCAAAAGAAAAACGGTGAGCGGGATCAGCAGCTCGGGCAATTCTGAGGCCTCGGGCAATGAGATGTGGAACAGTGAGGCCAGCCATCCCGGCTGATCAACACCTGACGTCGGATGAAACTGACCGTCCGTATCGACAAGCAACGATGACTGCGGATAATGGACTCGCCACTGCTGCTGCAGCACGTCCAACGGAACGGTCGCCTGGTCACCAGCGTCAATGAAAAACTGGACCGGCCCCTGGTCTGTTTTACCAAGGATGCCTGCCCGACGCGGCTCGGATTCAAACAACACGGTCAGCACATGCACCTGGCTCTCGGAATTCAATGGCACCGCGACCAGATAATCCTGACCATCCCGGCGAACCTCAACAGGCTCATCGCTCAGCATCGTCGACCACAAAAATGATCGTTCTGCGTCCGGAAGTGTGAATCGCAGAGTCTGAACGCCGCTCGCACGAATCCTTGCGGAACACAATCCCTGAACAGTGCCCGAATCATTCAGCGTACACACATAGTTGACCTGTTCGCAGACGGCTGATGGAACGGCGCTGGTCACAAAACGAGTTTCCTGAACCGCAAACGAATAGCCCGGCTGGACGAAGCGCCAGGTCAGTGCAATTCGCCGACCAGCCGCAGGGTCTGGCGGATCCACAAGTCCGGCATCCGCAACAAACAAACCGGGAATCAGCCGCACCTCCGGCCCGACGGACAACTGCTGTTCCGGCGCGGCTTCAAACACCAGGACGCCATGCTGACGCACGGCTTCCTGAACCTGAATCACCGGCGCCGCAAGTGGCGCCGCGTCAGTCCGCGGCTGCTGAACGAATGCATGCAGCGACAGCGAACCGGCGAACCGGTGATCGAGTTTCAATACAAACGGACGCAGGCCGTCTGCCGGCGTTCCCGCAGACTGTTCCACGATCGACACGGGACGAATGGCACGTGTCTGAGCCATCCCCGGCACAGGGCTCACGTTACGAACATCAAAACGCACGTCAGGACCAAGCGATTCCGAAAGTCGAATCGTGAGCGTCCGAATTGTGCCCGTCAAAACGTCGGTCACGATCTCTGCATCCAACGATTGCTGCCGGCTGTCGGCCCACGTTCTCAGGACCGAACGCACGGCCAGCCGCGCAGGTCTGCGAACAATCGAGAGCTCACCGGAAACCGTTGTCCCGGGATTCTGAAAGATCTGTTCCGTGCCGCTGCCAGCGATCGGCGTCAGCCCGGTCAGCGCCAGTGGGGACACGGTGAGGTCATCCGAAAACTGAATTTTATAGGTGCCACCCACGATGGTCGTTTCCGCAGCCGTGACAACGGGCAGCGTCAGTTTTTGTTCGCCATCCGGATCCGCAATCGTTCGTGTCAGCTGCAGCACAAGAGACAACATCTGCCCGGGTGCAACCGACTTGACCGGACGAACCAGAATCTGAGTCTCCGTGCTGCCTACGTTCCATGGAACGGGCTGGCCATCGGCTGTGACGGATGTCAGCTGCCAGTCGGCTGGAAGCGTCAGCGGTATTTCAAACAGCGGGGCGTTGAGAGTTTCAATAGTTAACGACGCGGCAAACGTGAGCGTCGTGTCGTCGATGGCCAGCGACGCGCTGGATTCTGCAAACAGTTCGCGATCGCGAGCCATTGCGGCGACCTGCAGCTCATACTGCTGAAGCCAGAAGTCGAACACAGACGCATCGGTCGAAATTCCGAGCTCTGCGGCCGACATGGGTCGCACGCCCGCGCCAGCTTCCGATGCCAGTCGCAGTCCGTCTTCGTGATTCACAATCAGGCGGCCCGTGTGAGCCGTCACTTCCGAAAATTGCAGCGTCGGAATCTTCTGAAGTCCGCCTTCCCCTGCTGAGGCGACCGCTTTCAGCCGGATCAAACGATCGTTCGTAAAAGGCTGGCGGTAGGTCAGAGTCACTCGTGTCTGACCGGGATTGTCAGGATCATCGTCCAGATTCCACGCTTCCAGCCCGGCCGATTCCACACTCGTAATCTCCAGGCGTGCGGGAACACGAGCGACGACGCGGTTGATTGATCCGCCGAAGACACTGATCCGGGAATCGCTCTCCCAGCGCAGACTTTCTTTCTGCACCTGCAGCTGTCCGTCTGTCCGAACAAAGACAAGCGTCTGGGCTTCGGCTTCTTTCTGCTCAACAACCCAGCGGAGTCGGACGTCGGTCGCATTGCCAACGGGCACCACATAATTCGCAGCCGCATCGATCGCCGCAGGTCGCTCAAGCTTCAGGTCATTGACAAGTAAATGACGACCGGCAGCACATTCGACAGTCAGACTTACCGCCGGAACAACGGGCAGCTGAAAGGCGGCGGTCAAATCGCTTCCGGACGTTGCCAGCTGTGTCGACATGGTGGCGACGACCGAAAACTGACCGGGCATGTTGTGAGCCAGCACAAGCACGGCTGGATCTGCCGGGTCGCGTCCGATCAGGGCCGGTTGACCGTCGATTTCGATCTTCTCCACCAGCAGATTTCCGGCTCTAATCCGAAGCACCTGCCAGCCTTCCGCGTACTGACGAACTTTCAGTTCCATCTGCACCGTGGCCAGTTGGTCTCGCGGTGCGACTTTCAGAGTCGCATGTTCGGTGATGATAGAAACAGGCACATCTTCAGCCGCGGAATTGGCTCTTGCTTTTTCCAACAGAGCTTTAAATTCGTTTCGGTTCATCATCACGCCACGCCGGTCACGATCAAAGACTGTTTCCAGCTGATCTGACGGAATGAATTTTTCCGTGCGTGTGCCGGGTTCGCTGGCAAGTGCAGGTCGATCATCCTGAGCAGTGACCACCGGGACAAACGCAAACCACAGCAGGCAGGCGATGATTGCAGTCAAAGCGGTCCTCCCAGACCACCTTGTTGCACTTTGAAAAATCGCCGAACCCTCGTTTGGTGGGAACGGCACGGAGCAAGCTGTTTGTGGAATTGAGTTGAGGTCACGAGTCACGTTGCTCATTTGCCACCTCCCGTCTGATCATCACTGGGACGCTTATCGTCCAAACGCGCATCGTCAGGCGTGAGATCGACTGGCCGAGCCTCAGCTGACGGTTTGCCACCCGTGAGCGAGTTCTCTGAATCCGCACTCACCGACGTCAGCGGATGACTTGCCGGACTGTTCGGCGGAATAACCAGTGGAACTACGGTGCCGGTGGAATGAGCCTCACCGTTTCCATTTTTCTGTCCCGTCAGCAAACCTGTCAGCCAAATGCCACTCGCAACAAGAATTCCAGGCCATGCCATCGCAATGTATTGAGCCGTCGAGTTATCACCACTGAGCGAAAACATGGCAACGGCAAACAAGGCCAGCAATACGAGCGTGATTCGGTTTTCCCACGATGTGCGCCGCAGGATCAGGCCGGTCAAAACCAACGTGCCGCTGATCATCCAGAACAGAAACGGACGGCTCCACCAGGTCAACAGGATCTCCGTCTGATGACCGACCGCTCGAAAGACTGCAACGCTGCCCTGAGTCGGAAAATCACCGGTGACGACCTGCGCGGGATCAATCCAATCATCCATCTCAGCCGCTGCCCTGTCGGCCGAGCCGGATCTTAGCGGACTCATGATGGAAGGCCGTACGCTGCCTTCCTGTGTCCATGAATCCGGATCACCGAGGAACGCGATTTCTTCAGGAGCCCAGATGGCAAGTTTCAATTGCTGCACCACTGTGGAGCCCCCCGCCTCACCAATCATCGGCAGTCGAAGTTTCTGAACACCGCCGCGACCCGAATACGGCCGCGCGCTTTCTTCAACGATGGCCGACCGGAACTGCAGAGTCAGCAGAAATTCTTCGTCGGATGTCGTGTCGCGACCAATGTTCACATAATAGGCTTCCCACTGCTCGGCCGCTTTGACATCTGTGGCCTTTTCAATTGTCGTCCGCTGATCGTTCAGCAGCGGTGCCTGCAAATCACAGCCCATCGGCAGATCAATTCGCAGCCGCTGGCGTTCACTCGTTGTGATTCGGTAACGACAACGCCAAGTGGCCAATGGCTGACGTTCGGTCACCACTTCAATGGCTCCGCGCGAGACCACTGTGGCCGCAACTTCATGAATCTCATGCTTTCGAATGCGGATCGTCGCTGACGCAGGCTGAGCAAAATAACGATAAGCCAGGTAGCCGTCCTGCTCCATCAGCTCGAGTTCACGAACATCAATCGCTTCTGTGGTATCGCCCTGAGAATCGGCCGTGATCGACAATGACTCATGACGCAGCAGGCGGATCTCGCCACGCGTCTGCGTCAAAGTCACTCGGCGTCGATCGGCCTGATCGCCGGAAAAAGGAGCCAGCACTCGCGGCGGTTCCACGACCAGCGTCTGCTCGGCAAGGGCGGGAGCAGTCTCCCCGGCACTACTAACATCAGCGGGCGTTGTTCCAGTGCCAGCGACAGCAGTTGCTGCTTCCGGCGTGAGCTTCACGTCCCAATCGACACCCAGCTGGACCGAGCCCGTTGTTTCTTCCTGAAGAACCAGAGTCCATGTGACCCAGCCGTCTTCTGCCTGAGCAGCCTTGTCGCGCTGCTGAATCGTGTGGCCTGGCGAAAGCATCCGGAATCGCACCTCGTTCGCCACGGATTCGGGCACAGCGATTCTCAAAGTGTCAACGCCAGCGTTCTGGATGTCAAAAGTGACGACGGCCGTCTGCTTAATAATCTCCGGCTCGACCTGCACCGTTGTGCCGACAGAAGTCGCAATCTGAGCGGGCCGAGGCGTGGTGCGAACGAACAGCGTGACCGGTCGACGCGTAAAATTCCACGACGCTATATGGCGGAGCTTCGGAATCTGTTCGGCCGCGGCATCACGAGCCGGAAACAGCCCGGCCAGCTTTTCATCGACCGTAATCACTTCCAAAAATTCCGGCGCGTACGCTTTAATGACTCCTGTTTCGCGTTCCACATTTTCGGGTACCAGCGTTGGCAATTCCATTTCGGAATTTTCCGCCGCTGCGTTAAATGACTGATGAGCCTGAACGATGACTTCAATGGCCCCCATTCGCTTCTGAGTCAGAGACAGGGTGACTCGCCCACTGCCTTTGTCCACATTGAACTCACTCATTCCATCTGCCGACACACTGTCGATCGTCAGTGTTTCCGGAACTTTGAGCGACAGCTGAAATACGCCTGCTCGTTCAACGTCATACTTCAGAACCGAACGGAGTCTCAATTCATCATCGCGGAAAACATACTGCATCTGATGATTCACAAGCAAACGCGGTTCGACAGCTTTGAGCTGAACGACCAGCTGACCGCTGGTTCCACTAAATTCCCACGTGTTGGCCGCTGCCAAGTTTTGATCACCTTTCGCCTGCTCAACTCCCGATTCGATCTGCTTCACGCCGACCTGTGTCTTTACAACGGCCGTCAGCGAGGGATCTGTGACAATTGCAATGCGCCCAGCTTCGCGAACGACAGCATCGGCATGAACGCCCTGCAGTTTTCCGTCGGCCGATTTCCCAATCAGCTGCACCAGATCGCCTTCAATTGCACGCTCGGTCTGAATCTCGATCTGAAACGTTTCTGTTGCCGGAACCAGTAGTTCGGCCTTCACCACCTGATGTGTTTCGCCGACGGCTTCTGCAGCCCACGCTCGAATTCTGCCGGCGGCTGAGACCACATCAATAATTCGAGCATCAGCTGGAACGAGGATCGTGACGTCGCGAAGTTCACCCCGCAGAATTTCATAGCTGAGCACCGTGCGCGACTGAAGCAATCCCTGTTCGATACGAACGCTCGTCTGGTTACTGACGCTGCTGAGCAAATCCATCACGGGCTTTGAACCCGCCCGCGGATTCCAGTGAACCTCAAACTGATTAGTGGCTCCAAGACTGGCTTTCGCAACAGTCTTTCCGTCAACAGCCAGTCCTTCCGTTGGCAACAGAACCTGCAGCGGACTGATTTTGACTGTCTGATCAGGTTCCGGAATTGTGACGACCAATTCGCTGATCCCGGTTGGAGGCGTTTGAATAGTGAACGAGCGATCTTCGGGCGATGTTCTCACCGTGGCGAGAAGTTCAAGCGTCACCGTTTTTGGACCGGCGCCTTTCACCAGCAACTCATACTGACCTTCGCCGACGCCCTTGAGCAGCACAGTCCCGTCACTCGGTTCGACCTTGCCTATCGCAGCGGCTCCAAACGCGACAGGCAGCGTGGCCCATCCATCGGATTTCAGAACATTCAGTTTGAACTCAACGCTGATTCGGACCAGATCTTTTTCCACGACGGCCGACCACGAAGATGATGTGATCACTGCATCCTGATTGCCCGTGGTCACTGGCACCGCATTGATCGCGCGTTTCATCAGATCGAGATACTCTGCATACGGCAGAACTACAGAGGCATCCTGATTGTCGAAGACCTTTTGCAGTTCGCGAAACGGAACATAAATCAGCCGATCCCATTTTTCTGAAATGGACGGCGGCTTTGCTGGCTCGGGCGTCGGCTCCGTTGTTCCAGGTGGCTCATCCGCTGCCGGAGTTTCCTGAGCCTGCAGCTGCGGTGAATGCTGGACGGTGAGAGGAATGGCCAGCAGTGTGGCGAGCAGGCAGGTGGATTGAATCAGGACTCGATGGCTCAGGAACCGAAAAACGTGTGGCATTGTCAGATGGCCTTCGGAACTGCTTTGCAGAGCTGTCATTATGCGGACCAAAGCCAGAAACGCGGATGGCTGTTTCAGGCGATTCAGTAAGTTGCTGGTTCGATGCCATTCGGACCGACTGAGCTTCCGAAAATGCAGGCGAATCAGTTTTAAAAAGAAATTATTGAGGAGCACTCACGGGCCCCGGAATTTTCCACGGGGCATATCCTGGAGACATTTGACGCAGCCGTAGAGACAGACATCGTGCCGATTGCGCCGAATTTACATATTATTTGTGCCGCAGAAACCTTGTGGCAAACCGGAAACACGCAATTGTAGGTTAAAAAACCACTGGCAGTACAGGTTGTTGACTTAATCGTTTAACCCGTGGCCGACAGGCCAGGGCGAGTGAAAAACCTGGCCTGTCGGCCACGGGTGAAACGTCGCGGGAACTCGGCTTGGACTGCTTCAAGGGGTTGTCTGGTTCCCGGAATCCTGGCATTTTTTTTACTTGCGGTCGATGAACCGCAAAAAGCCCGCCTCCAGGAGGAGACGGGCTTTTTAATGAAATCAATTCTTGTCGAAGTCTGCCTGACATTGAATGAAACATCAAAAGTCGTCTAGACGCGTTCTGCTATAGAATCGCGGAGCCCTTGACGTCGATGCCCTTCAGTTTCATCTTCAACTCTTCCACGTTCGGTGAAACTTCAAATGCTGCTTCACGGCTGACGAATTCGCGGGTGACAAAGTCATACAGGCTGTCGTTGAACAACTGCATGCCTTCGGTCTTGCCAATTCGAATGGCAGCAAATAGCTTCTCATCCATTTCTTCCACAATAAGTTTTCGCACCGTGGGATTGAAAGTCATAATCTCCACGATGGGAACTCGCGGCGGCTTATCGACGATGGTCTTCAGAAGCTTCTGACCCACAATGCACTTCATGTTCATCGCCATGCTCGCTCGAATGGCTCTGTGCATGTCGAACGGGAACAAGTCAAGAATACGTGAAATGCAGCCAGGGGCACCTGGAGCGTGAATCGTTCCGAATACCAGGTGACCGGTTTCGGCCGCGTGAATCGCGGTTTCGAAAGTTTCGCGGTCTCGCAACTCACCCACCAGCATGATATCGGGGTCTTCGCGCACCGCATGTTTCATGGCCACGTGAAAGTCAACCACGTCCTGCCCGATCTCACGCTGATTGATAAGGCACTTGTCGGACGTGTAAATAAATTCGATCGGGTCTTCAATCGTCAGAATATGCTTGTTCATGTTGCGGTTGATCCAGTCCAGCATCGACGCAATCGTCGTACTTTTCCCGGACCCCGTCACACCGGCCAGCAGCACCATTCCCTGGTCGTATTTGCAGTGATCGACCATGCAGGGCGGAAGGTACAGTCCTTCAAATGGTGGAATCGATCGCTCAATTTTTCGAGCCACCATTCCGACCTTGCCCAGCTGTGTAAACAAATTGACTCGAAATCGCCATGGGTCGTTGCTGATCAGGATCACTTTGGAAAAGTCGGCCCCGCCATTCTTGTGAAAGATGTCGAGGTTGCGCTGATCCATCATTGGAAAGGTCAGTTCAATCATCTGACTTTCGGTGATGGGAGCCATCTCAAGGTCACGCAAACCACCTCGGATGCGAAACACTGGCGGCCGACCGACCTGAAGATGAATATCCGAGCAGTTATGCTTAATGGCCAGCCGAAAGATCTTGTCGATCTCGATGTCCTTTTGAGGATCAAATGTGGATTTTTTCCAGTCAGCAATCAAAACCATGAGCAACTTATCCTGACAATTGTCTTGTCGATCAAAATGGGTATTCCATCAAGGATGTTAGTTTTACCATTCCCATGGCCGCTCGTGCAGCATTCATGTTCAGATTTTCCTCGCAATCGCATTCTACAAAATTCCAGCCTCAATCCTTCAGGCACCCATTGCCGGTGTAAGTTGCAATCACCAGACTCATCATCCCCACCGATAAGTCCCTCAACTGCTCCACGCCAACCGCTCCAGTTCAATCTTCCAGAGGTCGCATCACATGCCACAGTTCGCTCGCCGACAGATCTTGAAAACACTGGGACTGCTGGGCGTCGGCAACGTGACGTTTCAAAGGGCACTCGCGGAAGAAGCGGCCAAAGCCACCGCTCTCACGCCGCAGCAGATTGCCAGTGCCGAATGGGTCGCCGGGATCACTCTCACCGATGAACAACGAGCCATGCTGACGAATCGGCTGGAAACAATCCGAGAAGAATCGAAACAGATTCGAGCTCTGTCGATTCCTCTCGATACCTTGCCCTCGTTTCGGTTCGATCCGGAAATGGCAGACAAGGATTCGCCATCACGCAACGCCAACATCCGACCATGGCTGTCTGAAGCTTCGGACATTCCTTCATCGCCTTCACCGGCCGACGATTTGTCATTCGTATCGATCGCACAGCTTGGCCAGAAACTACGATCCGGACAATTGACATCCGTCGAGCTGACTCAACATTGCCTGACTCAGTTGCAGCAACAGGACCCGGTTCTCAACTGCGTCGTCACGCTGACCGAAGACATGGCCATGCGACAGGCGGAACAGGCCGACCGTGAACTTCGTGCAGGCCATGATCGCGGATCGCTGCACGGGATTCCCTGGGGAGCCAAAGACCTGATTGGTGTATCAGGCTATCCAACAACCTGGGGAGCACCTCAGTTTCGTGAACAGCAGACGAAAACAACCGCCACGGTGGCTCGAAAACTTGAAGAAGCGGGCGCAGTGCTTGTCGCAAAGTTGTCCCTTGGCGCGCTGGCCATGGGCGACCAGTGGTTCAACGGTCAGACAAAGAACCCCTGGAATGTGGAACAGGGCTCAAGCGGTTCTTCAGCCGGCTCCGCATCTGCAGTGGCCGCCGGACTTGTTCCATTCGCCATGGGAAGCGAAACACTCGGCAGCATTATTTCGCCAGCTCGTCGATGTGGTATCACAGGACTTCGACCAACGTTTGGGCGAATCTCCCGAGCTGGGTGCATGGCATTGTCGTGGACTATGGACAAGCTCGGCCCGCTTGCTCGCTCCGCCGACGATTGCGGCTACGTGTTTAATGCCATCCATGGAAGCGACCCGCATGACCCGACAACCGTGGATCGCTGGTTTCAATGGCCCGTTCAGGCTGAGCTGAAGAAGCTGCGGATCGGTCGCGTGACAAACTGTGAAACCACACCTGCGGACCAGGCAGCGCTTGATCTGCTGAAACAAATGGGAATCACTCTGGTCGACGTGGAACTGCCGCGTGATATTCCCGAATGGACAATCTCCGGCATGCTGGATGTGGAAGCCGCCTGCATTTTTCAGGAACTCACGCGCAGCGGAAATCTGGACGGTCTGAATTCCTGGGCTGGTATTTTTCGCGCGTCTCACTTTGTGTCGGCCATCGACTACCTGCAGGCCTCCCGAGCTCGCTATGAACTGATGAAACAAATGGCGGCCGTGTTTCAGAAGGTCGATCTCTACATTGGCGGAGATGACCTCGGGATCGCCAATCTCACCGGCCATCCCTCCATGGCGCTGCCTGTGGTCATGGCCGACATCAAACCACAGCCGCGTCCGCTCTGCTGCACGCTCACCGGCGGACTGCATGATGAAGCCACGCTGCTGGCCGTAGCCCGCAGACTGGAAGACGCCGCCAATATTTTAAAGCATCGACCGGAACCCGCACGATCGAAATCAGCAACCGCGATTCAGTCCCCATCCACGCCGTGACGCGCGGCTCACCGCAGAGCCCCTCACGCCACTAAGTGAGGCCCAATAAACACGTCCTTCTCCCCCGCGGGGGAGAAGGTGGCCGACAGGCCGGATGAGGGGGCTTCCCCTGCGATTCAACTGTGTTCACAACCAATTCAAATCAAAAATCCAAAATCTCAAATCCAAAATCTGCCCCCCCCTCACCCTGCCATTTCCCCGCAGGGGAGAGGGGACAGGAATTCGCTTCCTTCTCCCTGGGGAAGGAGAAGAGGACAGCACTGTCGCGTCTGTTTCGTGCGCGGGGTGCAGGGACAATCGCATCAACAATTGCAGGACTGCGTTTCACTAATGCTGCGAAAACTTCTCGTACAGGCCTGCGTAGATTCCGCCGTGGGTGACTAACTCGGAATGAGTTCCGCGTTCGACGATTCGGCCGTGGTCCAGAACCAGCACCTGGTCGGCATTGCGAATGGTGCTTAGACGGTGAGCGACAACGAACGCAGTGCGACCTTTCAGCAGAACATCCAGAGCTTTCTGCAGTCGCGATTCCGTGGAACTGTCGATGCTGCTGGTGGCTTCATCAAGGACAAGAATCGACGGATTGGCCAGCATTGCCCGAGCAAAGCAGATCAACTGCCGCTGGCCGGAACTCACCGTTGCCCCGCCTTCTCCTACCTGAGTCTGGAGCCCCTGCGGCAAGGAAACAAGCAGGTCTTCGCAGTCCAGTTTTCGCAGTACATTTCGAATGTCGTCATCGGAAGCCTCGGGGCTCGCGAAACGGATGTTGTCCGCAATCGTCCCGCTGAACAGGAAGTTCTGCTGCTGCACAATGCCCATGCGGCGATGCAGCGAGTGGCCGGAAATGTCGCGGATGTCATGGCCATCGATCAGAACTTTGCCCGAATTGGCCAGATAGAAACGGCAGACAAGATTGATGATCGAAGATTTTCCGCTGCCCGTATGGCCGACGAGTGCAATCACCTGCCCGGGCCGGGCTTCAAACGACACCTGATGCAAAACAGGCCGATTGGAATCGTATCCAAACGTAACATTGCGAAAGGAAACTTCGCCTCGGATTTCATTCAGCGGAATCGCATCTGGCAGATCAGTCCACTCGGGTTCCGTATCCAGAAGTCGATAGAGCCGTTCCGCACCGGCCATCGCTGTCATGGCCTGATTGTATTGGTTGCCCAGAATCGAAATGGGCGCAAAGAACAGGTTGGCCATAAAGAAAAAGCCAACCAGATCACCGATCTCGGTCGTACTTCCCGGCGTGAGAACTCGATAGCCGCCTACCAGCAACAACACGGCCATAAAAATCTGGCTGTTCATTTCCAGCAGCGGCAAAAACGTTCCCTGAGTTTTGAGGACGCGGGTGTTGAACCGTGAATGATCGGCCGCCAGTTCATGAAAGACGGCCGCGTTCTCCTGATGCCGAACAAATCCCTGAGTCACACGGATGCCGACGACCGATTCAACAAGAGTCGCTGTCACGCGGCTAAAGGATTCTCGCATGTTTCGCAGCGCCGCGCTCAATCGTCGATGGAAATGCCGATTGATAAACCAGATCACTGGAGCAAGCCCGAGCACGATCAGAAACAGCGACCAGTCGTACCAGATCATGGCGGTCGCAGCGATGCCCATTTGAATGAACTGCACCAGCGTCACATAAAACACTTCCTGAACACCGATTCGAATATCTTCCATGTCCGATGTCATACGACTGATGACTCGCCCGACGCGATTCGTATGAAACCACCGCATGGGCATTCGCTGCATATGACAGAACAGCTGCGTTCGCAGATTGCTGACAACACTTTCGCCCAGCTCAAAAGCCAGCCGCTGACGAAAGTGCATTACAAATTGCGTGGACACCGCCAGCAGAGCAAAGCCAATTGAGCCCCTGATAACTCCGTCCACATCATGACTGGCCACGGGGCCTCGAATGACGGCCGCCAGGACCCAGGTAAGCGCCGGTAATTGAACGGCACGAATCACGACCGATGCGAGCAGCCAGTGTCGTTTGCTGCCACAAGCCTTTGTCGCATCCATGAGTCGCGCGATGAGGCGGAAGTCGAGCGGTCGCTGACGTGGTTCGTCTTCGCGTTCCACATGCCGCGTGAGTGTTCGAGCGGGCAAAGTCACATGAGCCATTGCTGTTGTACCAGATGCTGTCTTCGCAGATTCAGTTGATCAAAAACCAGTCGTCCATTTTTATCGCCGCATATCGAGAGGCAGTCGGCTGCTGGCGTCGCCAAACAGGGCGAAACATCATTTCCACGCCGCAGTGCCCGCAGGAATACACTGCAAAGCGATGGGCGTTTCATGAGTCTGAAGGTCCACAAGTTCACGATAGTAACTGCAGGATTCCAGCAGCTGCTCATGCGTTCCGATCGCATCAATCAGACCATTCTGAAGGACCACAATGCGATCCGTCTGCCGCAGTGTGCTGAGCCGATTGGAGATCACCACGGTTGTGCGTCCCTGCATGGCGGAAACCATCGCTTCACGGATCTCGTGTTCGGTTTCCGGATCGACAGACGCTGTGGCATCGTCGAGGAGCAGAACAGAAGGACCAATCAACAGCGCGCGGGCCAAAGCCAGGCGCTGACGCTGACCGCCGGACAAATTGCTTCCATGTTCGCCCACCATCGATTCATAACTATCAGGCAGCTCGCGGATGAATCCGTCGGCAGAGGCAATGCGAGCGGCCTCCTCGATTTGTTGCTGCGACGCCATCGGATCGCCAAACGCTATGTTGGCAGCAACCGTGTTGCTGAACAGAAAGCTTTCCTGAAATACAATCCCGGTGGCTCGACGCACGTCGTCCAGATTCAGATGCCGGATATCTGTTCCGTCCAGCAAAATGCGGCCTGACGATACGTCGTAGAATCTCTTCAGCAGACTCAGCAAAGTCGTCTTGCCAGCGCCCGTGGGACCAGTGATACCGACACATTCTCCTGCGTGAATGGTCAGGCAAACGTCCTTCAAAATTGGCTTTTCCGGATGATATCCAAAACTCACATGCTCAAATTCGATAGACTGCTGAATGGTGGGAAGCCGCCGGGCATCAGGCCGACTTGAAATCAGCACCGGCGCGTCGAGCACTTCGAAGACTCGTTCGGCACTGGCGAGGCTCGACTGAATGCTGTTCACCACATTCGTGATGTGAGACACCTGATTGGCAAATTCATGCAGCAGATTGGCAAACACAAACAGACCGGCTCCCAGTGCCAGTTCGCCACGGATGACCAGCACGCCACCATAGCCAATCAGGACCAGCATATTGAACTGCGTCAGCAGACCCATCGCTGGCTGAAACGTGGAGATCTTGAAGAAAATTGATTCCTTGAGATCCCGGATATTGTGGTTGGCCTGCCGAAATTTGTCGGCCTGATCGTCTTCTCGGGCAAATCCCTTGACGACCTGAATCCCCTGAAGATTCTCCACCAGCGTTCGGATCATCACGTCGCCCAGTTCGCTCGCTTTACGATACGCTGGCTGAACGACTTTTGAAAACACGGCCGCGCCGATCCAAAGCAGCGGCGTTGTCGCCAGACAGGCGAGCGTCAGACCGACGTGCATCTTCAGCATGTAGATCAAAAACACAGTCAGCGTCAGCAGCACGGTAATCAGCCGAATGATCACACCGTCGACAAAATTTCGGACGTTGTTCGCATCGCCGGCAGCTCGATTGATAATCGAACTGCTCTCGCCGGAATCGTAAAACTGAAAGCTCAACTGCTGCAGCTTGGCATAGATCTCCGTGCGAACGCGAATCAAAATATGCTGAGACAACGCGCCCGATGCAACGGCGGCCAGATACTTCAGGGCCGCTGTGGCTAAAGCGACCATCAGGATGGCGGCAGACAGTGCAGTGATGATGTTGACCGGACTCCATGCGGCAGGTGGATGCAGTCCAAAGGGCCACTGGGGAGGATCCGCGTTTTTCAGAACCTGAGACGACAGGTAGTCGATGCCCAGTCCCGTGAGTCCCAGCGTGGAGAGACTGAGGGCGACCAGGACCGTTTGCATGAGCAGCACAACGGCACTCGGTCCGCGGTATTCCATGGCGAGTCGCAGCAGGCGGCGCAGCAACTGGGAGGAGGAGACCTTCCGGTGTTCCTTTTCTTCGTTGTCGGCGTTTTTCAAACCTCCAGAATCCACGGACACCGCGAAATTGCCTTTTCATTCAGAACAAGAGCGATAGATCATTCTGTTTTATACAGAATGCCGGTCTGAGAACAGAGGTGATTTTGCCAATCGCACGATTGAGCAGCAGATGCGAAAACCAGTGGCAAATGTTGCCGTGGATTCAGGCGGCTTTGCTGACGACTGCGGAATTATTCAAAGAACTCAATTCGGCCACCAGACATTGGTTCAGCGTTTCTTCCAGGCTGTTCAGGATTCGAGCCACCAGGGCGCCGTCCATAATTCGATGGTCGTAGGCGAGCGTTACTCGAACGGTTCCGTTGTCGTCCAGTGGCCCATACGTCAGGCAGCCGGTCTGAACGGACGGCGGAAGCTGAATTTCCGCGCCAAGGCCCGCCAGTGTCGAAAGAAAAAATGTGCCGATTCGAGTGGCTCGCTTGCGAGTTTCCACGTTCAGATTCCACCACCAGATCGATCGTCGGATGATTGTTGGCATGTGAGCCAGCTGCCATTGTTTGGCAAAGATGCGTTGAGGTTCTTCGTTCATGAAGACGTCAATCGCGTCCTGAATTTCTGCCAGCGACCGACTTTCGGGATTGCGTATCTGTCCCCAGAACAGCCACGGCTCTTCATTGACGTGCCGCTGCACGGTGAGCGTTGCGACGCTGGAAGGATGCTGATACAGGTGAGCCCACGGCCACCGATACCACGTTTGCCGCAGTTCGGGATATTCCCTGGCAACAAGACTGTAGGCTTTGATGAACAGCGCCGGCCAGGAGATTCGCCGTGCGGAGGCCTTGCGTGCTTCCGCGATGCCGGTCAGGTTCATCCGCCGATCATGGGCGCACAGCGGAATTGTGTGGCGAAAAGCCAGTAGATCCCAGCTGAGTCGACGACTGGCCGGGATTCTGAATCGGCTTCCATTCCGAGGGTCAGACATTCAACCGTATCCTGGAAAATTCTTCGGCGAGCCCGCTTTGCCCGGCGCTTTCACGCGGTGCTTACCTTTGCGGGCAGTTTAATTGTCTTTCCCGGAAGACGAAAGGTCGAGTCTTCACGACAGCAGCAGTTCGGGCCACTGAGCCGAACGAGAATCGGGCACCGGGGGATTGTCAAACGATCGAAACGTGAACACGACCGACTGTTTGGATTCGTTGGAGTAGTTCCGTGTGGCGGCGTGAAAGCAGCGTGCGTGGAAAAACAGAGCATCGCCGGGTTGAAGTTCTGCCAGGCGAGCGGTTTGCAGGAGTGGCCGATTTTCTTCAAGATCGGTCCGCAGGAATTGAGCGTCGTCCAACAGCCGAGCAGGAGCCGGTCCGGTGTGGGTGCCAGGGAGAACCTGCAGGCAGCCGTTGTGAGGCGTTTCGGGGCCGAGCGCAATCCAAAGATTCACCAGTTCTCCTGTGGTGAAAGCCCAATAACGCGTGTCCTGATGCCAGCCCGTGTCGCTGCTGAAGCAGGGCTGTTTGGTCATGATGCAGTTGTGATGCACAAGCGGCATGACCACATGCGGCCCCAGCAGTTGTTTAAGCCGGTCCAGAATAAAGGGCTCACGTACCAGCTTCATAAACACGGGATCGCGACTGATGGCCTGGCGCAGGCGGCGCGCCGTCTTTCCGCCTTCGGCGTCCAGTGATGCAGGAGCGCCTGGATAATTCAGCTCCGCTTCATATTCAATATCACCCTGATGGGCCGCGAGATCTCGCTGAGTGATCTGTCGCATCGTGGCGACGTAATCGGTCGGAATCAGATGCCGCGCAATGAAGTAGCCTTCGCTGCGAAAAGACTGAACTTCGTCCTGCGTGAATCGCTCTTGCGGGGTGGAGACTGACATCGTGATGACGTTGACCTGTGGGAAATCTGAGGATGACAATTCAACAGGGCCGCGAATTGCGACCGCTCTGAAATGGAAACGAGGGCAATTCTCACATCACCGGAGTTTCTGGCAAGCTGCCGGTTCGGAATTCTGAACAAAGCCAGGGACAGGAAATGAACTGTTCATTAAACTGCCTTGCCGGTTGACGAAAAACGGTGAGAAAAGTGAACTCCTGAATTTCAAAACCGTGTTGGATTTCCCATCAGCGGCATCTTCTTCGCGACTCGTCCTGACAGTTAAACGAATTCTGCCCAATTACTTGTGCGTGAGTGCTGAGACCCGAATTTTGAATTCGATAAAGGAGTGATGAGGAGTTTCCAGAAATCCCACAGGCTCGAAGCGCCAGCGAGTGAGTTGCCGCGAACACCGCTCACTCGCCGGGACGGAGGTCTTTAGTCGGACTGAGGTTTTGAATCAGGCAGCTTGTCGATGACTCGCGCGTAAGTCACGCCGGCATGGCTGGCTTTCGCAATGACTGTTGCATCCCTGGGCGTGACTGCGAGTTCCGGGCGCAAATCGGCCAGTCGGTGAATCAGCAGTAGGTCGCCGGTCTGAACCGCAGGATCGTAGGCAAACGCAGTCAGGCGAATTCTTCGCTGCTGCACGATGGGCACAAGAGCTTCGATGTCGCTCAACTGAAACTGGTGACTCACCGGAGCCACCAGCAGTGCACTGCCTTCCGGAACCTGTTTCCAGAAATCTGAATTCAACGCGTCGGACCAGTAGCTGGCTTCCATACCCAGCCATGCGGCGCCGCGATTTCCGCCTGCAAGAACGCCGTACTGCGAAATTGCCAGCGGCTGCAGAATCCAGAAGAGCGGCATGATGCTGATCACTGCCCAGCAAACGGCCTGCTGCCAGTCGGGACGAACAATCATGTTCGATGTTGAGGCGGCTCGCGCCGTTCGGCCTGACAACATCCACAGTTCAAATCCTCGGCCGGCCAGGATAGCCAGTGAAGGCATCACGATCAGAAACAAGCGAGTTCCGTCGTAGACAGGAACTCCGGGCACCGCAAAAACCGTGAGCGGAAAAAGAATGCACAGCAGAAGGAGTTGTTCGGCTCGATCAAAACGAGCCCTGGCAAGTCGAAGAACCAGGCCCATCATGGTCCAGGCGGGTAAAGTCAGCAGCGTCATCACAAAGGGGAAATGCCATGGAACGGCTTTGTCGGCGTAACGTTGGCCAAAGTACCAGCAGTAAAGAGTCGGTCTGTCAGTCGTGCGGCCAAGGTATCGTAGCACATGGTTGACCGGATCAAGCCACAGCCATGGCCAACCGGCGAAGAACACTACGGCTCCCGTGATTCCATAAATAGCCAGCGGCCGAATCGCCTGCCACCGGAATTGCCACACGGCCCACATAAAGACGATGACGGGCAGAAAGATCCCCTGCACTTTTGTCAGTAGAAGCATTCCCCATAGAAGACCGCTGACCAGCGCCTGAACCATAGTCGGAGGTTTTTCTTTGGTCCACCAGATAAGCAGAGGCAGCATCGCGGCGACCCATGCCAGATTCGTCGCGGATTCAAGTGCTGCCAGCCTTGCGTGCCCGATCACATTGGGCATGCCGATAAACATCACTGCCGCGCAGAGACCCGTTACTGTCCCGTAGCGCGTGCGACAAAATTCGGCGATCAGAAAGACAGTCACTGCAAACGCGAAACATGATCCCAACCGCGCAGCCGGAACGTTGTACGCTGTGGATTCCGAACCTGGAATAAGCCACGCAGTAAACTGGTGCGACAGGCCCAGCAGGATACGACCAAGTGGCGGATGGTCGGGCAGATACCGTTGAGTGCCAAACACGTCCTTCGCAACGGAAGGGGTCAGCAACAAAGGACCATGCTGGCCAAGAGCGTCGACGAGATAAACGCCCTGCTGGATATTAAAGGATTCATCAAGCGTCAAACCTGGTCCGACGGGCAACGTTGAATCAACAAGCCCGTGATTGATCAGACCTGCGGCGAGCAGAAAGGCGACGAGCGCTGCGCATCCGGAAAAAATGGTGCGTGTCAAAGGGGTCAGGCCTCTTTGTTTACGGTGTCTTAGGATATTGGTAGACTCTGGTGACACTTTAGGAAATCTGCGATGCCAAGACCACCACGGGCTGACGAAGCCGGAGGATTGTACCACGCTCTGAATCGTGGCAATCTCCGTGCGGATATTTTTAAGAAGGACGCGGATTTCGCTGCTTTCGAGCAGATCCTGCACGAAGGACTGAAGATTCACGACGTGGAACTTTACGCCTACCAGTTGATGTCGAATCACTATCATCTAGTACTGAGACCGCTGGTTGATGGTGAGATGAGTCGATTTATGGGCTGGATTGGCGGCACTCATACGATGCGTTACCACGCCCACTATCACACCGGCGGCATGGGCCATGTCTATCAGCAACGTTACAAGAGTTTTCCGATTCAGGATGACGAACACTTCTTTGCCGTGTGTCGTTACGTGGAACGAAACGCACGACGGGCTGGCCTCGTGAAACGTGCGGAGGATTGGCGCTGGGGCTCGCTATGGCATTGGCTGCAAAAACCAGAACCCGATCTCAAACTTTTGTCACCATGGCCATTGCCCCGGCTTCCTGGCTGGATGGGTCGCGTCAATGAGAGCCTCACGAAACAGGAACTGGACGCGGTTCGGCTGTCTGCTCAGCGAGGCAAGCCATTCGGCAACGAAGCCTGGGTAGAATCGATGGCAAGACGGCTTAACCTCGAATCCACCATCCGTCCCCGAGGCCGACCACAAGTTCGCTTTCCAAAGGATGAGGCCTGACCTTTGATCCTTTACGCAGACGGTTCATTACAAGGCGGTAGATTGTTCTCCATAGGGGCATCCTGACTACCCGATTCTACGGCAGCAAAATCAGGGGCAGCACTTTTTCCATGTGAATTGACATGACGGACCACAATACCGCACGTACGAAAGTAAAAACCACTTCTGTCGCTTACTTTGTCTGTCCAATCCCGGGAAAGGATTTCTACCTCTCCATCTTGCGGCCCGCTGTAAAAGATCGTACCGGCGAAGCGACGACGGACCCAAGATACGCTGCGAACTGGAGAGAACAGAACCTTTGCGGCAGAGAGTTTTGCGCATGAAAAAACCATCGAACAATCTCGAAAGACTGTTCGATGGTGTGTTTTCTCGACGTGGTCAGGTCGCCGAGGCCTCTCGTTGGTTTCTCAGGCCAACTGCTTTCGGCGATTAACGAGCGTTCGAATGCGTTCGGCGAGCAAAGCTGCGTCGAATGGTTTTCGGAAGGTTTCGTTAAATACCGAACGGTCGAAGCCGGATGCGTTATCTTCGTCGCTCAGAAGACCAATCAGAACGGTATCGGTGAACTCTGTGTTCTTCCGAAGGTTCTGAGCAATCATCAAAGCTTCTTCACGCCCCATAGCAAAGTCCACCACGACACAATCGGGGTGAATAGACTCTGCCTGGATTCCAGCTTCAAAGCCACTGGCAGCAATTTCGATCTTAAAGTCGTCGTTGGAAATCATCTCATTCAAACTCGATCGAGTCATCAGATCAGAACCAACGAGCAAAATTTTGCCCATCGCTTCGTCTTCCAGCTCGCCGAGCGGCATTCCGTGTTCTTTGAGGAACCGGATAAGATGTTCGCGTGGTATGCGTCTATCTTGTGAGCCAGGAATGCGATAGCCTCTCAGTCGTCCGGAATCGAACCACTTTGAGACAGTACGCGGGGCAACTTTACAGATCTTTGCTACCTGACCAGTAGTGAAGATCGTCTTCATGGGCGGGCTCTCCAATCAATTCTGCACCATCCCGATTCCCGTCCTAGGAACCCGGATCGCCATCGCCTGGATGTTTCGTTTCTGTTGAATTTCCGGAAGGAAAGTCGCTGTTGGTACAGTCGAAACGAAATGCGGGTCCAGGACAATAACAGGGGTCGTTCTTTGGATTGCGTGCGGCGCAATCCCGTGCCTTGCACAAGGCACTGGGAAGCAATTCACTCTGCCTATCAGTCAAGACGTGCAGCGACCTTGTCCGGACATCCCTTCCGTTACGGTCAGATGCTGAATTACCCCCCTGGCAATTTTCACCAATTGTGCTTCCTGGCCTCCCCGAGTAATCACACTGAGTGTGTTTACCGCCACAACCGGATGACAATCGCCTGCTTTATGTTCGTCGTTTCGATGGGAACGACTTTAAGCTGTTTGACAGAGCTGCATTAACTGCCTGGAAGAACCCGTGCGACGGCTGGAGCGGTTAACCATCGGAGACGGTCGGTTTTCAGTGTTCAGTGTTCAGTTTTCAGGAATCACAACAAGGGCAGCGAGCGACACTCCCTGCCAACTGCCAACTGCCAACTGCCAACTGACAACTGCCAACTGACGACTGACGACTGCCAACTGCCAACTTGCAGCGTCTACGCTGCTCTGTTCTTTTTCGCGGCTGCGATGAAGTTGCCGTGCTCATCAACGTCCTCGAATCGCAGCGAGAGCCGTCGGGAAATCCCGGACTCTTCCATCGTCACGCCGTACAAAACGTCCGTGACAGCCATGGTGGGCTTGCGATGAGTAATCATGATGAACTGCGTATTCTGCTGGAACTCACGCAGGACGTTTACGAACCGTCCGATGTTGGCATCGTCCAGAGCCGCGTCCACTTCGTCCAGAATACAGAACGGACTGGTCCGGCTTCGGAAGATCGAAAGCAGCAGAGCCACGGCCGTCAGAGTTTTCTCGCCCCCACTTAACAGAGAGATGCTGCGCAATTCTTTGCCAGGCGGGCGTGCCACCACATCAATGGAGCATTCCAGCACATCTTCCGGGTCTTCCAGAATCAGGTCGGCCTCGCCACCACCGAACAGTTTTCGGAATAACTCGCGAAAAAAAACACGGATCATCTCGAACGAATCGAGAAACATCCGCTTACTCTCCACATTAATACGTCGCACGATATCGCGCAAAGTATCACGAGCTGACTCCAGGTCCGTCAGCTGCATGTGCAGACGTTGAAATCGAGTTTCCAGCTCGATCAGGTTGTCGAGACTTTCCGTCCCCACGTTTCCAATTTTCTTCAGCTGCCGTCGCAGTCGCTCGACCCGTCGATCAATCTCATGCCGGATCTCTGTGTATTGGGACTGGTCCACGATGACAGCTTGCGCCGCTGCGTCGAACATTGCAGCCGCGGGCGTGGCGAATGACACCGGCTTCCCGGACGTCTCGGCATCACTATCCGTTTCCGAATCTCCGTTATCTGACGTCTGCTTCTGCAGCCAGATTGCGACGGCCGAACGACCGTTCGCGACGGCTTCCCGCACTTCAAGCTGAAATTCTTCGCGAATTCGCTCGGCCGTGGTCGTCAGCTGATGATCAATTCCTCGAACCTGAAGTTCCACTTCATGATGTCGAGTTTCATGTTGTCGCAGCACATCACGAATCTGTGTCTCGGCTGCCGTCACCGCATTTCGATTGACTCGCAGCGTGTTTCGCGCGGACGCACGCAGATGGATTTCGCCTGCCAGTTGTTCGTCCGCCACGCTTAGTTCAGCGATTTCTGCCGATGCGTTCAGACGGGCCATCAGCAAATCGCGCTGGCGTTCAGCCGCCGAATGCAGGCGGCGATCGGCTTCCTGCTGCTGAAGTTGACGCTGTTCAAGGTCTTCACGAACACGCTCCACGGCTTCCTGAAGCCCCAGCAGGCGTTCCTCCGAACGAGTCAGCTCAAGACTGGCGGCCGTTCGATCTCGCTCAATGGCTTCCAGTTCGTGTTGACGTTCGGCGAGCTTTGCCGTCAATTCCGCAATCAACTGCTGCTGCTGATGCAACAGTTGCTCGCCGGACAAGTGGTGCTGTTCGGCATCGTCAATCTGAGCCAGCAGTTCAGTGATTTCGTCGGCCAGTTTCTGACGCTGAGATGTCAGGATGTCAGACTGTCTCTGAAACTCCTTCAGCTGACGGCGATGTTCGGCCAGCTGATTTTCCATCGTCCGACAGCGACTGGAATGGTTATTCACAAGCGCGCGTGTCTGATTCAGCCGCTCATCCGTTGTGGAAATATTTTGTCCCAGAGATCGCAGCAGCATCTCGCGCTGAGCAATCTCATGCTCAAGCCGATGCAATTCGTTCCGCAGGCGACGGAGTTCACTTTTTCGCGACAGCAGCGCCGACTCGTTGCGAACCGTGCCCGCAAACAACGTCCCATCGCCTTCAATCAGTTCTCCCTGCAGTGTCACAAAACGGCACTGACCGCCTGTGGCCGCATGCAGTCGCAACGCATCGGCCAGCGTTTCCACTACCCATGTATCGGCCAGCAGATGGCTGGCGAGACCCGGCATGGATTGCGGCGGACGCGCCAAACCATCGGCACGGCCGATGACTCCGCGTTCACCAAACAGCAACGGCGGAGCCGCATTACCCTGTGAAAACACGGAGCGAACAACAGCGCTTTCTGTGCGTGGATCGACCCACGTGACCTGCATCGGTTCGGCTGAACCTGCGGCCGCCAGCATCCGCTCAATGGAATCACTTTCGGACCGGCCCGTTTTTTTTCGTCCCCACCAGCTGTCCGCCTGGTGTGTTGTTTCGGTATTGCCGTCTGTCGAGGCCCAGATGTCATCATCATCACGACGCAGACTGCCACGCAACTCGCTGAGATCGCGGTTGGCGTCGTCGGTGTTTTCGATGGAAATGAAGCCGACTCGGTCAGTAATTCGACAGCGACCGGAGTTCAGATAATCGATCAGCGGCTTCAGACGCGTCACCACCAGCAGCTGAGCGCGTCCTGAAAGAGCCACTTCCAGCAGCGCTGCGTTTTCCATGTCGACATCGAGCAAATCCGCCACGCTGCCACAGATCAGATTCCACGGCTCTGAATCGGCTTCATCCGCTCGTCGCAGGATTTCACGGACGCCGATCCCGAAACCTTCCTGGCGGTCTTCCAGATCTTCCAGAACCGCGCGGCGTGCGATCTGAGCACTGCGATGTTCACGCAGTTCGGCCAGAGATTTCTGAGACTGATTCTGTTCAGAAATAAGCTGTTCGCGACTTCGGAGCAGACTGTCCGCATCGTTCTCAACAGCAATCAATTCCTGCTGAGCCTGCAGCATCTGTTGCTCTATGTCGGGCGAAATTTCGACCAGCTTCAGGATGTCCGCGTCCAGCGTTTCGGCTTGAGCTTCCAGCGTTCTGCGACGCTGAATGGCTGTCTGATGCTGAGTCCGCAGGTTGCCCAGAGTTGAAGCCGCTTCGGAATTGGTCCGAACCTGTGTCATCAATTCCTGACGAGCCGCTTCGATGTTCCCATGAGACCGAGAAAGCACCTGATGAAGTCCGCTGACCTGATCATCGCCCGACAACAGTGTCGACTTCCGACGTTCAAAAGCCGCGCGTTCAAGCGACAGCACGGATTCCAGATGTGTCTCTTCGGCCTGCGCTTCAGCAACGCGATTTTTCATCAGGTTCTGCTGGCGAACAAGTCGCTGCAGATCCGATTGTAACTCAGCATCACGCGCCGCCTGGTGACGCACGGTCGTATCCAGACTTGCAATGCGACTGCGAAGATCGCTGCGTCGGCGTTCCACGTCCCGCAGCTGATCGTCGACGTCGGCCAGAGCAGCATCGGCAGCGGCAACTTCGGACTCAGCGGCACCCTGACGGCTTCGCAGATCCTGGACAACGCCGGCCGATTCATGCATCTGGCTGACGAGCGCATCCCGCACCGACGATTCACGACGAAAATCGTCTGCCGCCAGACCAACCCACAGCTGTTCCAGTTCGGTCGAAACAGCACGGTAGCGAGTGGCCCGCTGTGCCTGAGTTCGAACGGTGCTGACCTGTGTCTCCACTTCATCGACAAGGTCAGAAAGACGTACGAGATTGGTCTCAACTCGCTCAAGCCGCTTCAGTGCTTCCGTCCGCTTCTGTTTGAAACGACTGATGCCGGCAGCTTCTTCGAAGATCAGCCGACGATTGGCGGCGTTCGACTGCAGAATCTGATCAACTCGCCCCTGTTCAATAATGCAATAGGTGGCTGCACCGGCTCCGGTACCGACGAACAGCTCACGAACGTCCTTCAGACGGGCAGTGTTTCGATTGACCAGATATTCAGAATCGCCCGACTGCCAGATGCGACGACCGACCGATACTTCATCCATATCCACAGGGATGAATCGGCTGCGGTTGTCAAACACGAGCGTCGCTTCGGCAAACTGAGAGCCCCCACGGCTGGCCGATCCATTGAAGATGACATCGGTCATGTCCTTGCCACGGAGACTCTTGGCACTCTGGTCGCCGAGAATCCACTTGATGGAGTCCACGACGTTGCTCTTTCCGCTTCCATTTGGCCCTACGACGCCGGTGATGCCGGCGGCAAAGTCAAAAATGGTGCGGTCGGCGAAACTCTTGAATCCAAAGAGTTCGAGCGACTTGAGCATTTACCCCTATCCTTGGACCGATGTCGTGGCAGCGACATCTGTTCTGTCAGCTCTATTCAAAAACACCCTGAGAAAGATATCACGAGGGCGAAGTTCCAGCGAGGTCAGTGGCCGCTATTCTGCGGGCTCAGACAACGCTCCGAACGACGGTTTTCGGAAGCCTCCAAACAATCGTTCCCTGAGGCTGGGCTTTGTGGACTCTGATTCTTTGGATGCTTCTGCTTCGGTGAGTCCAGGCTCTTTAGGATCTTCGGATTCCATCGGTTCGTCAGATTCATTCACCCGTTCGTCCGACGGTTCCCTTAATGAGTCTGCAGACGTCGCGGCTGTCGAGTCGTCTGCTGCGTCTGTCGAGCCGACGGAGTCTTCCGCGTTCTCGCTGATCTCAGCATCTGCACTGACGCTGCCGTCTGTGTTTTCAGAAGCTGCCTCAGAGTTCGATGGTTCGGTGGAATCAGAAGACTCGGAATCCTCGGAAGTTTCCGACCCGTCTGCGGCTGTCGGAGTTTTCAACTTGGCGTCGGTCTTCTCATCCTGCTTCATGACTTCCTCGAAGTTCAGCGACATCAGCTTGTCATTGGATTCATGTTCCTTCAGCTCTTCTTCATCAAGTTCGTCGAAGAGTTCGGGAATCATCCTGGATGTGCCGATGCGTTTAACATCTTCCTCATCCTCCAGTTCGCTGTTTCGAACATACAAACGGCCGGCCTGGGGAAGTCGATCGATTCCAAACTGCCCGACGAAGTTGTGTTGTCTTTCAGCTTCAATCATCATCTGCACAATGTCGGGATACGTGGCCCCCATTTTGCCGCACGCTCTGATGATGTCGATCAGGCGGTTGGCGACCTTCTGCCTCTGTGGTTCAGCATTCAGCTGGTAGAAAATCACGTCGACCTCATGCTGTCCGGACTCACCCATGATTCGGATGTTCCGGCCGGCGTTCAGAACCGCTGGCAGCTTCAGCGACTGCTCGGCCCCAAAGACCACAATCTCCGGAGCACGACGACGCGTGACGTGAACCATCGGCTCACCGGTCGAATCCACCACATACATGACAAAACGATTTTCAAACGAGACCGGGTTCAGCGATGGATCATTCGGATCCAGTTCCTTTAATGCGCGGAACGCCCCATATCGAGTTTCGAGAGCTTCTTCGTTCATCAACTGTCGCAATGCCAGGACGGCATCTGCGTCGTCGATCACGGACAAGGCGACTAACGCGTAGACTCGAAACGCAGGCTGTCCTTTTGCGGCTTCATGAAGTATCGAAACTCCGGCCGCATTGCCCAGATAGGCCAGTGACTGGGCGGCCTGGAAACGAACATCGAAGCTCTCGGATTCCAGAGCGTCTGTCAGGAAGGGAATGGCTTCATCACCGATGGCCTCCAGCTGCAGTGCCGTTGGGCATGCAGCCACACCGGCCACGACGTTCTGACATTTTTCCGCGTCCATGATGTCGCGAGCCAGTTGTTCCATTCGAATCCGACGGGCGACATCGGACTCATTCAGAGCGATGCTGCGAATGACGGCCTGATAGCGCGGAAAGTTGTTGATGTAGTTGTCGTGAGTCTTCAGCGTGACCATCGCATCGGTCTTGGCTTCGGCACACGAGATTCGCTGACCGTATTTGTTGTATCGATGAAAGCGTGTGGAAACAGCATTGGCGACACGTTCGCTGTTGCGGCTTCCACGTTTTTCGGATCGCAGGACGATGCTGAGATCGCGATCCGTCAGAGAAATCGCCCCGCCAGGGATCGTCCCGGACATCAGTTCCGCCTGCCGTTCTTCGCGATTGTCCTGAACACCAAGGCTGGTCAGAATCGCCCCGCCGGCCACCCCATAGTTGTGACCTTTCAGAGCTCCCTGGCCTTCCACATTCTGCTCTTCAAACAGACGGGTCTCCAGCAGCCATCCACCTTTGAGACTGCGAGCGTTGCTGTTCGGTGGAATCGCCACGCGGACATCGAACCGCTGATTCTTGCGGACCATGGCAGGCAGATACGCGGTGACAACCACCAAAGCCGTATCGCGCGACGCCAGAATCTTTTTGCCGTTCTTAACGCCGCGGCGAACGATCTCGTTCTGCAGCTGAGTTCGCAGAGCCGAAGGTGCAGGGTCACCGCCGGTCCCATTCAGGCCCGTGACAAGTCCAACTCCACGCAACACGATCATTGTGTTGCCCTGGACGCTCATGTATTCCGAAAGCAGCGGCGTATCAATCTTGTTCCCGAAATCGTTGTCTTCTTCCTTGCCGCGTTTTCCCTTTTTCTTGCCCTTTTTGTCGGTCTCAGCCTCTTCTGTTTTCTTGTCATCGTCTTTGGAAAAACGTTCCGAGAGCATGGCAGCTCCCGGCATCGTCATCAGACCAGATGCACATCCGCACAGAACGCATGAGATCAGCAGGCAGCAGACGGACGATCGCCACGCGGGGTTCGCGGGGTTCGCAGAAAACAATGGCCGTGGCGTCCTTAGGGAACGCATTGAAACGACAGTGGTCGCATTGTTCGACATAGGAAACTCCGTCGACGCAGCAGCTGATCAGCTCTGGGGAAAGGCAGGAAGAATTCTCACCTTCGCACCGCGCATGAGAATCCTGACCTGTCTGAGACAGGTCTGAAATCTATTTTTGCGGGAACGCAGGCAAAGGACATCGCATTCAGACACTGCATGGGATGCAGGTCAGAACGGCGGATTGAGACAGGACAACATCAGCCGGGAAATCAGTTGCGAAGGAATCACAACGGAAAGCCGACAGGATGCTGTATTCAACACGGAAGGAGAGGGAAAGGATTGGCAGGGGTAGGAGACGCGTTCAACGCGACTCGTCCCCCGTTCGATAAATCACTTTTTCTACACATCTGCCGCTACACAGTTTGCTTCTCACTCATCGAATCAGAGGTCAGGTCCGATTCGCAGAATGACAATGCCTGCTGCAGGCGGGAAGTACTACAAGGAAACATCTGGCCCGATGCAGCTCAAAGATGGGAGGACGCCCCGACCGGCGACGTGATTGGAAACGTCGCGGACCGTTTTATCTTTGGCAACATCACCGGAGGACAGGACAGCTGGGATGAAGCTGATACCGAACTCCGTAAACCAGAACATTCCGTTGCAGAATTCTTCGTTCACGGCACAAGTTACTTCGCGCAGACTTTTGCCGTCAACACGATTCAACAGGCTCGGAACACTTGTCTTTTGTAACTTCAAAAAAAAAATCACTGTTCGGCAGGAAGTGCTTCGGCTGACGGACGTTCTGCAGAGCCGTGGTCTTGATTACGGCAAGGAACGGCAGAATGTGCCGGTTTATGCGACCCTCACCATGCGGTCCGTTTTGCTGGCCGACGCGAATCGCAGGTCTGCATTCTGCACATCTGCAGGATTCTCCCAACGCAAAAAGGGCAGAACCTTTCGGCCTGCCCTTGTGCAATCTCATTGATCTTGATCGCTCAGCCGGATCGGTCTTACTTGTGGATTTCGCCCGGGTCACTGCAGACGATGCTCAGGCTACTGTCGCAATCACAACTGTCCGCAACGTCGTGGTAAGAAGCTCCGTGGGTTCGGGCCTTTGTCTTGCCTGAAGACTTGTAGCTTGCGAATCCGGAGAGCTGATACGACTGGTCAAGGTTTCCAAAGGCGCTGGAGAGGTCATTCAGTTCAAACACGATTGCGGTTTGCAGTTCCACCAGTCCCACAACCATTCCCAATACAAGGATGGTTGCAATGAGAACAAGTTCTGCCGACAGAATTACGCCACACTCATCATTCCACAGAGACTTCAACATGATTTTTACCTTCCGCTTGCCGAGCGAATTTGAGAGACAAAGACCCCGCTGAACGGGAGTCAGATTTGATGTCCACTGGCAATCGGAGTGCGGAAGACAATCCAATCCATTCAGTGGATCAGACCTCGCGTTCGCACCGGTGATTTGCCAGAACTTGTCTCTCACTAAGGCAGCATGTATGCCGAAGTGGAAGGATTACCGTGTGTCGCACAAAATCACCAACCGCGCAAGTTGATGTGGCCGCAGACTTTGCGGTAAAGCAAACGGAGAGAATCATGCGAGCCTCAATGTCGATCGTTGCCAATATGCACCGTCCGATAACAGGCAGCTTTACATTTTCATGTCAAAGCATGATCACAGAAATTGTGGGTTCGGTCGGATTGATGATACCGAAATGCCACATGCGGAATGTCCTCTGCCCTGAAGGAGAACAGTGGGTCCGGAAAACGAAGGGGAAACAAGGCAGGGTCAAAGGACCCTGCCTTGAAAGAGCTCGGCAGCTCAGGATTTCTGAAGAGACTTCAGCGTCAGCCAATTACTTCTTTTCGCCGCCATCGCCACAAACGATGGCGATCGCGTCGCAGTCGCATGAGTCAGAGGTGTCGAGAACAGCAGCACCGAAGGTGCGGGCCTTCTGGTGCAGTCCGTCCACACTGCGGAAACCGGCTGTGTTGAAGGACTGGTCAAGTTTGCCAAACGATGTCGCAAGGTCACCGAGTTCGGTAACAACAGCGGTCTGCAGTTCAACCAGACCGACGATCATGCCCAGAACAAGAATCGTGGCAATCAACACGAGCTCAGCGGACAGGATCACACCAGCTTCGTCATTCCAAAGAGACTTTATCATGGTAAATATCTTTCAATTTTTTTCAGAGAGAAACGAGAGAGAAAGAAACGATCGCAGAATTGCCGCAAAAGGACGTGATCGACAGCCGCGCAGTGATGGTCTTGTGGTATCTCAGGCGGACCATCTCGCCGAAATCCCAGAAGACTGCCGACAGACGACGATGAACCAGGCTCGAACTGGCTGTTGCCAGAGTTTCCTGCTTCCGTCATTGAGTTTGAGTTCTGAAGTCGTTTCCAACGATCCTTCAGATAGCAAGCCGCATACCACATCCCGCATGAGTGCAGGATCGGCAGCGCAAAGCTCCCGTGCCGGAAGCTGCAAAGTGTTGTCAATTAAAGAATTGCGACAAGAACGTCACATGTGGGTGTCTTGTTCGCGTCTCGCATGAGGCAATGTATGTTGTCAAGCAGCAGCAGCAGCGCGCAAACCCAACTTGTTCACCTCAATGAACAATTTCAGGAGATCACGACGCATTTTACTGAGGCACTCCAGTGAATTTGATATCCAACAGGAATTCCTGAATAAAGTGTTGCAAGGATTATTCCATACGGGTGAAAAAACCGCACAAACTTCGTCCGGCCGCCACACAGCCGGAGCTGATGCGGCAAACACAAGTCCGGAAACGGAACAAGGCAGGGTCAATAGACCCTGCCTTGTTGGAGCTCATCAGCTCAGAATTCCCGAAGCGACTTCGGAACTCAGCCAATTACTTCTTTTCGCCGCCATCGCCACAAACGATGGCGATCGCGTCGCAGTCGCATGAGTCAGCGGTGTCGAGAACACCGGCACCAAAGGTGCGGGCCTTCTGGTGCAGTCCGTCCACACTGCGGAAACCGGCTGTGTTGAAGGACTGGTCAAGTTTGCCAAACGATGTCGCAAGGTCACCGAGTTCGGTAACAACAGCGGTCTGAAGTTCAACCAGACCGACGATCATGCCCAGAACAAGAATCGTGCTGATCAGCACGAGTTCAGCGGACAGGATCACACCAGCTTCGTCATTCCAAAGAGACTTAATCATTGTTCGAAACTTTCATTCTGTTTTTTTGAGAGAGATGAGAAACACGCGGACGAGTTTCGAACGTGGCACGATGGGCTATGGCCAGTAGTCGGCAGTCCTCTGCAAATGTGAAGCATTCACAGCGGACATCTCAGATCTGATCAGTCACTCTGAGAGCGTGTCTCGTTCATTCGTCTGAGAATAAAGACAAAGCGATCGATGTGCCCAGCTGCGTTAATTAAGCATGCAGGCACGTGCAATCAGCCGACGGAACGTCTGCAAGCTGTTGCTGCGAAAGTGCTTAGGAAAATTACTGCACATCCGAGTTGCGGCGCATGGTCGCACCTCATCCTGGCGTTGATGCATAATGGCAACAACACGGCGCAAACCCGACTTGTTCACAAAAGTGAACACTTTCAGATACCGGCCAGGGTTCTCAGACTGCCTTCACCATGGTTTTCGCATGTGGACGGCTTTCCTGTGAATCATACTGCAATGACTATTCCGCACAGACATAAAAATCGAACCAGCTATCTTAATCATTGTTCGATGATCGCTGCGACTAATCACTGCTGGTCTATTCCTGTGCTTAAGCATCACGATACGCATTCTCAGTTCAACCAAAGCCCGATGATTTTGTGCTCAAACTTCGCCGTCTGCTTTTCATACCGTATCTGTTACAGCATGAGCAGCTGTTATGACTGGTTTCGAAACGAAACAAGGCAGGGTCAAAGGACCCTGCCTTGAAAGAGCTCGGCAGCTCAGGATTTCTGCTTCTGTCATTGAGTTTGAGTTCTGAAGTCGTTTCCAACGATCCTTCAGATAGCGAGCCGCATACCACATCCCGCATGAGCGCAGGATCGGCAGCGCAAAGCTCCCGTGCCGGAAGCTGCAAAGTGTTGTCAATTAAAGAATTGCGACAAGTCCGGAGTAAACATTCGCGGAAGGTGTGGGGACCTGTCAAAAACGCGAGCGAAACCACTTTTGCCCACAGGTTCGGCGAATATTTACAATCCGGAAACGCAACAAGGCAGGGTCAATAGACCCTGCCTTGTTGGAGCTCATCAGCTCAGAATTCCCGAAGCGACTTCGGAACTCAGCTTATTAATTACCTTCGCCGGCATCGTCACAAACGATGGCGATATCGTCACAGTCGCATGAGTCATCGGTGTCGAGAACAGCAGCACCAAAGGTGCTTGACTTCTGGTGCAGTCCGTCCACACTGCGGAAACCGGCTGTGTTGAAGGACTGGTCAAGTTTGCCAAACGATGTCGCAAGGTCACCGAGTTCGGTAACAACAGCGGTCTGAAGTTCAACCAGACCGACGATCATGCCCAGAACAAGAATCGTGCTGATCAGCACGAGTTCAGCGGACAGGATCACACCAGCTTCGTCATTCCAAAGAGACTTTAACATTGTAGTGATCTTTCAATTTTTCCAGAGAGAAACGAGAGAGAAACATTTCGAACCGATGAGAGTCCATCAGAAACAGGCAGGGCGGAATCCAGACAGTGAATTTGAGGTCCTCAGCAATCTCAAATGGACCACGACGTCTGAGACACTGATGTCTGAACGAATTCCACAGGCGAAGATGATGGGCCGCTGCAGCAGCAATTCATCAGGGCCTGATTCCAGATCTGAATCTGTATTTGGCTCGGTTCGGGAGAATGGAAATTGCTATTCCCACGCCAATTGATGTGGCCCCGCTCGAAAAACCTCTATTCCGGGCCAGTTGACGCATCTTAAGCTTCTTGCGGCAAGCAACTTGCATCAATGCACACAAACACCCAGAAGGAATTTTCAGCCAGTCTGCTGACTTGTTGTTGTCAAAAAGCATCATCACTGCGTAAAGCGAAAATGTATAGCTCTGACAACACGCGACCTCAGAACAGCAGCATGCTCAGCACATCGCCGCCCAGCCAGACGGTCAGACCGGTGGCTGCGCTGGCCAGCGTTCCCGCCAGAAGCAGGCTGAGCAGAATTTCGGACCCCTGAAGCAAGGCAATCGTTGAACGACTGCAGCCGAGTTGAAACATCGTCTGCATTTCCTCCGCTCGCAGGCGCATGGACAGGGTCAGGACCAGAATCAGCAACAACAACGTCACTAAGCCAGCGGCGAGCGAACACAACCAGACCAACTGTTCGACGCGAAAAACCAGAGTCAGCAGTTCTTCGACAACTTCGGGCGGCTTCAGGCATTGGGCTGACATTTCAGATGACGCATATCGTCCAAGGATTCGCACTCGCGATTTTTCATCGGCCGGAACCACAATGATGGCTGTCAGAGGAAATGTGTTAGGCTCGCCATGAAAATGAAACGAATCAATATTGTCTTTGGTAATCTCCGTATACGGCAGAACGCCCGCATTGGCGATCAGCGCCGAACTGTCGTTTGATCCCAGCAGCAACGCCGGATTTGTCTGTGAAGTCACCGACTGATGGCCGTGGCCGATTCCATCAATCACCCATGTGGTTCGGATGTCGGTGAAGACAACGTCATCATCCGGCGAATGGGACGGAGCAAGTATTCCGGTGACTGACATCCTGAGAGGGTAGTCGCCGGCGAGATTGAACGCATTGCGAGGTGCGGAAAGCAGTGTGTCGCCTGGCGCAAGCTGCATCACTTGGGCGACGCGAGCCCCCACGATGCAGTCGCCCAGCATGGAAAGCATTTCACCCGACTGAATTGTCAGCCGGCGAAACTCCATGTACTCCGGGGATGTGCCAACGATCGGTACGCCGTCCTGCCCGGCCACCGCCTGTGTCTGATATCGGCTGTGTAGCGGAACTGCGATTCCCAGGCCGGATTCCGTGAGCTGCTGAACTTCCGCCATCGTGATTTCTGCCGGCGGTACGCCTTTGAAATAAAGCGCATGTAGAACAAGATCGATTCGACTTCCGCGAGCGCCCACAATCAGAGGAGTTGCATGAGACCGCTCGGAGATTTCACGGCGGAACTCGTTCAGCATCAGATGCACGGTTGCTGGCAGCCATATCGTGATGGCCAGACTCAAAACAACGATAATGGATCGAGAACGATGCCAAAGAAGTGCATGCCATGCCAGAAACAAAGCGTGTTTCATCGGCCGGCTCCGGCAGTGGAATCAGCGGATGCGACAGTTTTCAGAAAGGGCTCGAAAGGGATGACCTGATCAAATCGAGGCAACAGGGAATGATCATGCGTCACCATCAGCAGCGAAGCTCCGGATCGCGTCGCATCGCTGAGCAGCAGCTCAACGATCTTCTCTGCATTGAAGGGGTCCAGATTTCCGGTCGGTTCATCGGCCAGAATAATTCCGGGCGAAAGCAAAAGGGCACGACAGATAGCGACTCGCTGGCGTTCGCCCTGAGACAGTCGCGTCACCGAACGGGTCTGCAAACTCTGAAGACCCACAGAATTCAGAAGTGATCGTGCTCGGTCAGTGAATTCGGCGGTTAACTGCACTGATGGATGAATGCGACAGGGCAGAAGGACGTTTTCCAGCACGTTCAGATAATCGATCAGCTGAAAGTCCTGAAAAACGAGCCCGATATTGCGTAGACGAAACAGCCGCCGCTCGGCATCATTCAGTCTGTGCACATTTGTTTCGCCCACGACGATCTCGCCGTCAGTAACGGGCAGGATTCCGGCAATCAGATGCAACAGCGTTGTCTTGCCCGAACCACTGGGGCCCACGATGACAGAAGAGGCATGTGCGGCCACATGAAGTTCCGGGATCTGCAGGGAAAATTGTCCGCCAGAGTAGG
>Ga0209702_10001646_pt1 | contig 41962 bp, 31 predicted proteins | sample FRY01_FD_187210 | JGI IMG/M metagenome (GOLD analysis project Ga0209702, IMG submission 187210) | Freshwater microbial communities from Lake Fryxell liftoff mats and glacier meltwater in Antarctica - FRY-01 (SPAdes) (version 2) | ecosystem: Environmental > Aquatic > Freshwater > Ice > Glacier...
CCAAGCGCAATGGGGGCCGCCGCGAGGGTCGCAGCGTGGGTCACCTGGCAGTCGACGTGGCCTTGGTCTGCGAGGTCGTCTAGGTTGATGGCGATAGTGAGGTAACGGCTCTCGTGGTTCGCGGACCAGGGGTGTGGCTCGGACCCGTGAAAGACCTTGTAGCTGAGACTAGTGCCGTCCGTGCAACTGGCCTGACGTAGCGAGGGCGTTTCATCGGGTGGGTTGCCCTCGGACGAGTCGGCCAGGGCCAGGTCGCAGCGCACGTTATTGGCGCAGCTCACGACCGGAGCAGCGGCGAACACCGTGGCGGGGTATTGCCGTTCGATGGCGGCCACAAAGTGGAGGAGCGCCGTGGCGTGGCGTGGTCCGTCGGGCGTGGTTTGGAGCAGGCGGAGCGGTTCGCCGTCGTCGACGCAGGTCCTGAACTTAGCGCCGGCCGAACCGGCGGATAGCGCCACGTGGCTGTCGGTCCAGTCTGCTCCCGTCCTGTCGTTCGCGAGCGCGAACACGACCTCGGTGGGCCCCGTGTCACACCCGACGTCGAGCGCGCAGCCGGCCTGACCGCAGGGGTCGGCCACCACCAAGTCGTATTGCCGCTCGTCGACAGAGCGCGTGCGGCGAAGAGTCACCCGCACGTTTCCGAGGCGCGGGTCGCACGCAACGGAGATCTCACCCACTGGCCCGCACAGCTCGTGCAAGTCCCCGTTAGGAAAGCCGGCCTCGTAGCAGGCGTCGAAGCCCGGCGTAGCCAACGTCAACGAGAGGGTCGCTACCGCCGGAGGGCCCGAGTCGTCCGCGCATGAGGATGCGAGGGTTGTCGTTACAGAAAATAAAAAAATCTGGGCGATTCGATGCATAGGTCCAAAGCTTATCCGCACGTAGCTCGACCGTCAACACACGTCCTCGCAGAAAGCAGGGCAATCGAGTTCTCAAGGGGGCTACCTCGAGCGCCCGCCGTGCGCCCGCCGTGCGCGCAGAATGCGCGTGGCACAATGGGGGCTTTGGAGCCCTTGGTGGCCGTTGGTACGTGCGCTTTTAGCGCGCAATGCACGCTCGGGCGTTTGCTGGTGGTGGGTCTGCCTCGAGCGCCGTCATGCACTCAGAATGTGCGCGTACCGAGGGCTTGCTCCACATCGATTTCGCCCAGGGCCGCCGATCTTGCCCCGCCTAGTCCGCACCGACGTTGAGCTCGATTGCCTTGTCGCACAAAGGACCCTTTGCCCGAGCCCATTCAGGGCGGAGAAGGATTTCAGCGACGGTGCCACTCCGTCCCCATCGCTACACTCCGCCTCGAAGCTTCATGCCCACGCCGTCCAAGACCTTCCGTTTCGGTGTTCCGTGTTGCCGTGGGCTATAAGCGAGCCCAAGTCGTAATTGCCCTAGCTCGACGCGACCTCGGCAAGCTCTAGCATGACCTCGTTGCGGCGCAGAAACCAGGGCTTCCACGGAGGATCGTAGCGCGCCCAGTGAGGCTCGCCGACGGGGAACAGCCCGGCCTGTGCGAGCGCAGCGCGAAGCTGCCACAAGTGGGCCTCGTAGCTCTTGCGTGACCACGTGCCTGAGTATCGTAGCGCCGCGATTCGGCGTGCGGGTTGCTCTGTGACGTGGACCGTCGGGTCGAGGGGCTCTGGTAAGGTCTCGCGCGTGTACGCAGCTGGCATCGTGAAACGGACGAGATATCTGCCTGAAGTGCTGCGCGCCTGGGTCACGGGCGCCGTCATGGCGATCTTTTCACCCTCGCGTTGTATCACCGGCGCCGTCATCGCGATCTTCTTCGCGCCCTTGTTCTTCCCGAAGATGTAACCAGCTAGGCGGCGAAAGGCCTCACTGCCCGCCTCCTCCAGCTCGGCCTCGACCTCGGTCTCCGCCACCAGCTGCGGCTCGTATTGTCGGATCTCAACTGATACAAAGGTGTCCAGCACTCGATACTTCGCTTCTTCGGTCGCCACGGTATCCTCCGCTATAGTCACCGCTGCAACCCAACAAGAACATGCAGGATGCAGCCGATACACCGGCGTGGAGCATACTCACCTCGCTCGGGAGAACAAGCGCGCGATCATCCGTGTCGCTAAGACGCATGAAACTCAGGATAACGACCCTAGCTCGGGTCGGCCGCGAGGCATCTCCGGATGTACTGCAGGCGGATGTAATCTAGGTTGAAGAGCATCGGTCGAGGATAGGGGCATTCCGATGGCGGCGGCAGTGGCACCGGCTCGGCGGGATGGATGGGGAGCTGTCCGGCGCCGCCGCAGTATTCACACCAACCGTTGCAATACGGGTGTGGTGCCTCGGTGCAGCACTTATTTCCCTCGCACTCATGGCAGAGGAAGTGGCTCTCGCTTGGACCGTTGAGCGGCCCGGATGTCCAGACGCTGCGAGCGTCGTCCCCCCGCCCAAGGCGCTCCGCGAAGGCGCGCTCTTGTAGGCTAAATTTGTGCAAAATGTCTCGGTCGCCCATTTCGCTCGCCTCCATTCGGGTCTGAGCCTCTGCTTCCAAGATAACGGTTAGCCGTTCTCTCCTCGAAGTGCAAGTGCCCAGGCACTGCAGCGCCGAGCGCGTTACGGCCCGCCAAAAGATGATGGCGACAGTCGTTGGCCAGATATGGCCAATGTGACATCTCGAGGGCAGCCGGCGCCCTTGTCATTTCCTGACGCAAGATTTTGGCATTCAGAGTTTGATATCACTTTTACCGTAGTCAGGGCACGAGCTCCTCATCGTCGGCGCGCGAGCATTTGAAAAGACATGGAATGGCCCCGAGCCCCCGCCCGTTGACTCACGAATCCGCAGCCGGAGAGCCCCGTGAGAACAGCGCTGACTATCTTCACGTTGATGGCGTCGGCCGGCGTCGGCCACGCCCTGCCACCGGCCGAGAGCGGACGAGGCTTCGTCGACGGCGCAAACCACCACCTCGGGGACGCGAGCTTGGTCGCGCGTTACGGTCGGCAGCCGACGGCGCTCGACCCTGAGCAGGTCCGAATGCATACACACCTCGTCCATGTCCGCACGTTGCTTGGCGACGCACCCGCGACGCGTCCTGAACTCGAGCCCCAGCGCGCGAGGTTGCTGGGCTACCTCGATGAATATATCGCGGCGGGTGTGACGCCGAACAACTTCGAGGTGCCTTGGCGCAGCCCGGTGTTCGTCGACGGGCTCGGCCATTTCTGTGCCGTTGGATATCTCATCGAGCCCAGCTCCGGCCACGCGCTCGTCGACCGCATAGCTACGCCTCATCTCACTGATTTTATGGAAGATATCGCCGACGCGATGCCAGCGGTCGCGGCCTGGGTCGCGGACTCAGGCCTGTCACTCGACGAGCTCGCCTCGATCCAACCCGGCTACTCGGCGCCTCCTATCGAGCAGTGGGAGCAGTGGGACCTCGGCCAGCGGCACCCAATCGACGGGTCGTGGCTCGTGACCGCCGATGGCGTGACGACGCGCGGCGCGTGGCTCGGTGGACAGATGCATGGCCTCTGGACGCGCGAGGACACGGACGGCCACATCGTTGGGCGTGGCGAGCTCAATCGAGGGCGCGGCACTTGGACCAGCTTCGATGCCTCGGGCCGCACCCTCGCGACCGGTCCGTTCAAGCGCAGCTACCCAGCGGGCGCCTGGCGTCTCTTTCATACGAGCGGCCAGCTCGCCGCGCGCGGCTCCGTGGCGCGCGGTCAGCGGATCGGCGCCTGGACCTTCTATTACGATCGCGAAGGCGCCGTCCCGATCGCGCGTGGCAGCTTCGCGCGCGGAGGGCGCGTGACCGGGAAGTGGCGCCACTATGACGAGCGGGGGCGGGTGTTCGCGACGACCACTCGCGGACCCGACGCCGACGCCTGGGTCGCGGCGGCTTGCCCTTGGGGCGCCTCGCTCGAGGCCGCGGCGCGCCGAGGCGACCTCTTCGCGCTACGAGGGCGTTTGCAAAAGTCCCGCCGGCGCCAAGGCCTCGAAGAGACTTGTACCTCTCTACCGCGGACGCCGGTCGCGGAACCCGAAGCGGCTCGCCTCGACCGCCTGATGGCCACGCTCGAAGGCGTCCGGGTTCCGGTACCCGATTTCGCGACGGACTACCTTAACAAGGTGGCCGACGACAGCTCCGAGGAGCCGAACAAAGACCTCGCGCGAGTGCTGGCCGCCAACATGACCTGTTATGTCGAGTGGCCCCACGTCGATGGCGCCTTCGCGAATGTCTTCGCGACTTTGCCCGGCCACTATCCACCCGGCGTCCCCTGGTCGATCCCGGAGGCGCGTGAGATTGTGCCAGAAGGTACGGAGCCCAAGTCGGTCCTCGTGGCCTCCTTGAGCGCTGCGTCCGGTGGTGGACGCCCAATCGTGCCCTTCCGCTGACGACGCCTCGAAGGGGCTCAATGCGAACCGCGAGCGGGTCATCGAGTCGCCAGGACCCCGCGAGCACGGTGCTACGCGCCCAACGGCGAGGCTGCCCGTGGCAGTGACGGCGGCGCCGAACCAGTCTAGGCTAGGGACCTCCTCCGGCCACTATGAGGTCCATGATGTCGCGTGCTTTTCATTTGAAGTCCTATATTTTCAGCCTGTGCTTCGCGTTGTCCGTGCTTGCCTGCGACAAGAAGGACGCGACATCTGAGCATCCTCCAGTCTCCACGGGCGTGGTCGCGGTTTCAGCGACCGACGTCGCCGCTTCGAGAGACGCGTTCCACAAACGCCACGCTGAGCTAGCGACGACCCCGGAGGGCGCGATCGAGTTGCTCGTCGAGAGCGCTATCCTCGCGAGCGACCCGGATTCGGCCGAGAATCGCGGTCGCGGCCGAACTTGGATTCAGTTGTTGTTCATTCCATATCGCGACGATGACAGCTGGGCACGCAAGCCATCGAACCGCACCTTTGTCGAACGCCTCGATCAGATGCCCTGGATTTTCCGCAGCTATTACAAAGGCACCAGCCCTGAGGCAGGCTATGCCCTGCCCGCGGGGCCGCGTTCCATCGATGTCGTCCGCAGCGAGCCTCGCCAGGCCGGGGGGCATACGGTCGTGATTCGGTCCAGCGGCGCCGACCAGCCGCGTCCCATCTTAGTGAAACAGAGCGACCAGAGCGGGCTCTGGTATGTCGACTCGCTCGCCAATCTGTATGTAGACATACGACCTCCGAAAAAACCCGGCGAAGAGACCTTTCACTAACAGGGAAATCCACGACGGCGGGCTCACCGCCTGGTTGGCTGAAGCCGTGCCACGGTCGCTAGCCATCGGGCTAGCCTAAGCCTAGCCATAACCCGCCGTATTTACGCGGTATCAAGCGAGGCCCCTAAGCCGCCGCCGCAAGATAACCCACCACACCAGAGGGGCGAGATAGAGGCTCTCGGCGCCCATCGTCGCGCACCCTTTTGATTGCGGCGGTGTCGGGGCAAGAGGCTGAGCGGTCGCCGGCACAGGGATGTTGGTGCTGAAATGAGACGCGGTGACGGCCTTTTCCGCTCGCGTGAGGTCGATGTCATTGAAGCGCACAGCCTCTGGGGCGGTGTTGACGAAACGGAGGGCCAGCGTGGTGCTGCCGTGGGGCGCTGGGATGTGGATGTATTGCGACGGCCAGCCTTCGAGGGGACCGCGCCCACCGCCGAGGGAGGCGCCGTTCGTCGCGGTGATTTGCCAGACGACTTCGAGGGGTGGGTCGCGGCGGCCGCTCCGGATGCCGAGCTGGACCCCGGTGGCGCCTGTGATCTCGGCCTGGAATGCGAGGGGGCCCTGAACCTCCTCGGGCGTGCCCTCGAAGCCGGCCGTGCCAGGCGCGATAAAGGCGTCGGCGCGGGCGGAGAGTCGGGTCGCGCCTACCGGCAAGGGCGCGCCGCAGGCCGTCAAGCCACGGGCCTCTACGACCTCGGACCAACGAGCTGCGAGCGGGCTCGGGTGTGTCGTGAGAGCGCGCCCTAGCCCGTCGACGAAGGTCGCCACGTCGGCCGCTGACGAGGGCGCGGCCGTCGCAACAGCGGCAAGGGTTGCGGCCATGCTGGCGGGGTCGCGGCCCTCGCCGGAGACCTCCCAGAGGGCGCCAGAGACTAGCAACGCGTCTTCATGCGTAGCGCCAGTGAGCCCGCCTGGGCACCGCGCTGGGACGCGCAGCGAGCGCGGCGGTCCATCTGGATTGGAGACCTCGCCAAGGACAGGGTCTTGCGTGACCGCCGCGGCGACAAAGTCGGCGACCCCTTCGTGAACAAGAGCGCTCTGATGGGAGGCGACACCGGCGTCAAGGGTCCAGCGTGGGGCGACGGCCTCGCTAGGGCCCCGCGCTCGCATCCAGATGTGCACAAGCTCGTGTACCATGACGTCGATATCGGCTTCGGCCGAAGAACCGCGCGCGAGGAGGACGGCGGGCCGCCCGGCATAGTCTTTGAGCCCGGCAGAGCCCGCATCTGCCACGGACAGCGCCAAGGTCCCGTCCGGCAGGGAGGCGTCAAGGGCAATGACGATGGGTGTCGAGCCGCCGGTCGTGAATCCATGCGCGTCCAGGAGTCTCCACGCCCCCTCGGCCTTGGCGCGCACGGCGGCGTCCCGGGCAGGGTCGAGGGCCACGACACCGTCACACGATGTCGCGACTGCACGACAGGCGACAATGATGAAAGGTGGTGGGGGTGCGGACAAGTGGCCCCTGAGATGGATGTGTAGGGCAGGTCTCATCGCCACCATCGAGGCCTTGGCAGCGATGAAACCCCGTCTAAATGAGCACGCTATCGCACCCGCAAGGGCTCAGAACTCAAAGACCTTGCGCTCGTCGACGGCCTTCGTGACCGACTGGCACTTGCCATTGAGGTAGGTCACGGTCAGGGTCTTGCCAAACCCGTAAGCGGGGTCGCCCCCCAGCGTCTGATTCGTGACGTCGAATTTCAGCTGGTTGCCGGCGGCAAGCGCCCTCACTCGCGCTGTGACATCGGCGCCCTTGTCCTTGTAGAAGTACCGCGCCTCGGTGACCCGGCGGACGGGCATCGTTGGGTCCGCGATCTCCACGACCTCGCCTTCCATTTTGGTGACGGTGACGGCCCGGTTGTCGCGGTCGGTGTAAACGATCGTCAGCGTCTTTCGCACACCGGGCGCTGGGTCTTGGCCAATGACATTATTTCGGACGTCGAAGCGGTACTCGCCGGCAGCGATGAGCTCTCGAATCTTCGGGGTCACGTCGGCCCTCTTGTCGCCGTGGAAGTAGACCGCCGAGTCGATGCTGCGGACTGGCGGGCAGCTCAGCTGCGGCCCGTCGGCACAGATCCCGCGGCGACACAGGCCGCTCTGGCAATCGGTCGGGTCCTTGCAGAGGCGTCCGGACGTGCACTGCCAACACCCGCTTCCACAATCAATGTCGGTCTCGCGGCCATTGATGAGCCCGTCGGTGCAGCTGGGCGCTGCGCACCTGCCCGCGCCGCACTTCAGGCTGGCGCAGTCAGTTGGGCTGACGCACGCCATCCTATCCGCGCAGCCGCCACAGGGGCCACCGCAGTCGACGTCGCTCTCGCCCTGGTTCTTGAGGCCGTCTTGGCAGGTCGCCGCCGCGCACCGCCCGTCGGCGCAGCTGCCCGAGGCGCAATCTTCTTGGGTGCGGCACTGCTTCTGGGCCGCGCAGGGGGCGCAGATCCCGCCGCAGTCCGCATCGGCCTCGTCCCCATTAAGCGTGCGATCGAAACAATCGGTGGCACCGCAGATGCCGTTGTTGCAGATCCCCGATGCGCAGTCCTTGGCCACGTTGCAGGTCCTGTCGTTGGCACATTGCGTCTGGCAACCCTTGCCGCAGTCGACATCGCCTTCCACGCGCGCCTTCCAGCCGTCATTGCAGGTCGGGACGTTGCAGGTCCCGGCGTTGCATTCGAGGCCGAGGTCACAATCGGAGGTCGCCGCGCAGGAGCGCCCAGCTGTGCACTTGGTCGGGCAGCTCGTACCACAGTCAATGTCGCCCTCGCCCGCGTCTTTGGCCGCGTTGGCGCATTGCACCTTCGAGCAGACCCGCGTCGTAGCGTTGCACACAGGGGCGTTGGCGTCGCAGTCGCTGTCGGCACCACAGCCCATTCCGATACGGCAATCGCCGCAGGCGGGCCCCCCGCAGTCGATGTCAGTCTCGGCCTGACCCTTTTTGAGGTCAGCGCATGCGTTGGTGACGCAAAGATAGCCGTTGCTGGCCCCGGACGCACAACCGGCGTCATCCTGGCACATGACGCCGACCGCGCATTTGCCACAGGTGCCACCACAGTCGATGCCGCACTCGCCCGGCGATCTCTGCCCGTCGCTGCAGAGGTCTGCGACGCACACACCCAGCCCGTCGATCACGCCAAAGCCGACCTGTTTTCGGCAGGCGCCGCTTTGGCAATCTCCAAAGGCGAAGCAAGGCCGGCCAAGCGCACACTTGCCGCAGCGTTTGCCGCCACAGTCGATCGCTGATTCGTCACCGGTCCGGACACCGTCGGCGCAGTGGTCGTCGCTACACACGCCACGCGAGCAGAAGTTGTAACCGCTGCAGTCGCTGTTCTTTTGGCACTTCTTGCTGGCCTCGCAGCGCGTGGGGCAGGCGCCACCGCAGTCGACATCGGTCTCTTGCTCGTCAGCGCTGGTCGAGCCGTTGCGACAGGTGGGTGTGCAGTAGCCGAGGCCCGGCACGTCCCAGGTCCGCTCGAAGATGGCGAATTGTTTTGTCCAGAGCTCGACGGGGCCGATGTCGGCGCCGAGGCTTTGGCCCTTGGTCCCGGCATAGCTGGAGCCCGGGGCCTGGATGCGGCCACCGAACTGGATCCCCACATTGCCAAATACGCCGAGCGCGATCTCTCCCTTCGGTGTGGAGTTCGTGGGGTCGGCCTCGCAGGTCGAGGTGTAACTGGCGCGAGCCACCGCTGAGGCGCGAAGGCCCACGTTGATGCCGACGGCATCGTACAAGAACGCGTTGAGGCGCGGGATGAGGCCGCACGAGATGACGGCCTCGCCGCCGCCCGTGACCTCGATGGTGCGCGAGACGACCTTTTCGTACTTGGGCCCGTCGATGCTGGATTTGCCACCTTTTTCGTATTCGGCCCGGAAGCGGAAGGTGTGCGAGGTCTGGTGTTGGACCTTGGCGTCGAGCGTGGCGCGCACCTCAAAGCCGCACTCGAGGTCGAGCTGGAAGGTCTGCGTAAATACGACCGGGACTGGGCCGGCCATGACCACTTGACTGGCGGGTTTGCTGACGAAGAGGGTCTTCTTCCAGCCGTCGGCGGGCTTCGTGTCAGGGTCGCCAAGCGCTTTTAGTTCAAATGACTCGGCCGCTGCCGTGGCGAGCTCGTCTCCTTCGGCGATAGCTTTTTCAAGGTCGCTGACGGGGTCGCCGCCGGCTGATTTGATTGCCGCGGCTATCTTCAAGCTGAGTTCGATGTTGGTCCTAAGGTAGGCGTCAATATCCAGCCAAATCAAGAGCTTCGGAGAGTTGGGGTTCAGCGGGTTCGGGATGCGCATACCGAACGATGTGCGTGGGTTGAAGGTGACGCTGGCGTCGAAGTCCCCCTCGCCTTCAAAGGTCGCCTCCATCCAGTAGTCGTCTTTGACCAGCCACTTCTTGGAAAACTCATAGCTAAAGACCTTCGATTTGCGGCCGAGGGTAATCTCCTTGTCGATGCGGAGGTTGCCCGTGAACTGGGTCGGCAGGATCTTCTGCACGACCGCCACGGCCTTGCTGGCGACGGCTTTGGCGGCCGAGGTGACGGTCCTGCCGACCGCTTTGGCGGTGCTGGAGACGGCTTTTCCGACAGCGCTGAAGAAGCCCCAGGGGTCGCCCTGGCCAAACTCGGCGGGCAGGACGTCGGGCAGCGGTTCGTCGTCGATAAGGGGGGCGCCAAAGTGGTTCCCGATGAGGCCGACGTCGCTGTAGAGGTTCGCGGCGGCCCACTCGAGGTCGAGCTCCTCCCACTCGATGACGCGGGCGGTCGTCGCGTCGAATTCGATTTGGAATTCGCCGGTGAAGACCTCTTCGAGGGCGGGCACGGTCGTGGCGACGACGAGGGTGTCACCGTCTTGGGTAACGCTGACAACTTTACGAATAAAACCGAGAGGGTTCTTGCCGCCCCCGGACGAGGGGCCAGACGTTAGGATCTTGCCCGGGACCCACGCGGCGACCTCGGGGTGGGCGGCGGCGTCAAAACGCAGCGATTCGGGGCGGACCACCACGTCATTGGCCTGCGCGTCGCTGGTGGTCTCGACGCCAGGGCGCGGCGTGAGCTCCATGCGGTCAGGCGGTAGGACAGGGACCCAAGAGTCCCGCATGCGCTGGTGGTCGGCGGGGGTGGCGCCGCCCGAGGCCACGGCGCCAGCCGCGAGCGAGGGGCCGGGAAGGCAGCCGGTCTCGCCATCGCCAGCATAGCCATCGGGACAGGGCCCGCAGATGCGACCGCCGTCCGTATTGGTGCAGTCGACGTATTCGTGGCAACCACCATTATCGTCGAGGCATTCGTCAATATCCACGCAGGCTTGGGCGTCGCCCTTCACAAAGCCCGTCGGGCAGGCGTCGTTGGGCGCGGCAACCCCAACAGATGGGTCCGCCTCGGTGGGTGGCGCAGTGGCATCCGTCGAGGCTTCGCCGGGGGGCTGCTCGTGGGTCTGAGGATCGGTGTCCAAGGCCGGTTCGGTTGGCTTGCCGCATCCGCCGCCAACCAAAACCGCGAACGTTACAATGGCGCCGAGCGCCAAGGTGTGGAATGATTTCATGAATGTTTCCCGTGCTTTGCAGTGGACGTGGCCTCCCGCGGTTTCGCCGACTGTCGACGATAGTTTGGTATCAGTCAATCGCGCGATTTGGAGAGGGCTGACGCGTCGGATGGCGCAGCGGCTGAGGCGCACGGCGCGGCCGTCGCCACCGGTCCCTCCGTACAGCCGTATCCAGTCATTCGGCGATGGATGTGACTGGAACTCTTGAAGTCGAACGCGAAACCATGGGAACCCGCGCGCCATCCAAGGATCGAGCGTCGGCGCCTCTAGTTGTGCGGCACGAGGGGGAAACCGGTTTGGGAACATAGCCTTGTGGGGTCCATGTGTCGCCACCGCTCATGTCCCACATGGACGACCTCCTCTAAAAGCGTCCTTCATCGCGACTTCACCAAGGACAGCGCGACCGCGAAGGTCCATGACCGTCATGTTCAACTCATGCGGGCCGACTGCGTCTCAATTGCGGCTTTCATGATCGTCATCTTGCCTTTTGCCGACACTGTCGGCGAGAGGTCGATGAGGCGAAAACGCAGACCTATCATTCGCCCCCCGCACCAGGTTGGGGGCCGAGCTTGTCGACGGCCTCCAGCGCATTGGCATCGACCGCCTCGGCATAGGCGACCCAGATTTCCGAGGGAGTGCTTGGGGCACGCCTCCCGCAAGCGGCGAGGAAGATTCGTGTCCCGAATATAATGAATCTATTCATATATCGGGGCCCGTGATGGAAGCTAGTCGGGCCTGCGCGGCGCCCTCGTTAGGACGATGCGACGCCAAAGCGCAAGTAGTAGCTTCGTAGGCCCCCGAAGGTCAATTGGACCTTCCGAGACCAGCCTCAGCGTACCTTCATCTTCGCCGCCGGCACCTCAAAGGCCTTCTCGTGGGCCTTGTAGAACTCTGGGTCGAAGCGGTTTAGGACGACGCCGAGGACGCTGGCGATGGCGTCGGCTTGGCCGGCCGCGACGCGCCGGAGCCAGAACTGGCACTCATCGCGCAACGCGCGCTCAGCGTCGGGATCTTTGGCGGCCTTCTTCGCGAAGCTCGCGCAAAGCGTCCAGGTCGCGCCACGCCGCGCGTCGTGCTCTTTCGCAAGTCGAGCCTCGGTGAGCCCCCGCAGCTTGCCCGACTTGCGCACATGCTCCCACGCCAGCGCCGAGCTCTGCACCATGGTCTTGAATGACGCGTCGTAAAACTCCGCGGCGGTCTTGCCGCACATCGGCTGACCCGGCTCAGGGACCAGCTCGCGCGCGATCCACGCCAGCGCCTCGGGGGTGATCTTGACCAGCTCGTACGGCGTCGACGTCGTGAGCGTCAGCCCCGACAAGAACTGGAACGCTGGCACTAGCCCGTCGCCCCACTTGTCGACGGTCGGCGTCCAGCCCGCGCCCTCGGCGGAGGGGTTGATGACATCGTTGCCGGCGCTAAAGTGTCCGTAGACGAATGTGCGCTGCCCGGGGCTATGGAGCGGCTCGAAGGCATCGCCATTAGAGCGTTTAAAGCGGCACAGCGCCGGGTCCGTGTTTGCGGCGCAGTCGACGTCGTAATTCTGGTAGGCGAGGTCGCACGTCTTCGTCCAAATAAGCGCTTTCGCCAGGTCGGCCAGTGGGTGGCCTTCTGCGGGGACGGCGGCCGCGACGACGGCCCCGGTCACGAGGGCGAGGCCCAAGAAAGTAACTGCGTTCAAGATCAGCTTGGCGTTCATGTAGGTCTCCTGGTGGTACTCGGGCGTGGGGTTGCCCGGTGGCAAGGGCGGCGAGGACCCCGACAATGGCTCCGGTGAGCAGGGTCTGGCCTGCGCACACCGGACCCGCCGAAATTAGAGAGCATGTGAAGTCGGGGAGCGTGTAGGAGCCTCAAAAGTGGTCCGGTTGTCAATAGCCGGCGCTCACGAGTCGTTTTCGCGGATCAAGGCGACCGGTTCGACCCTGTCAACGTTGGGTTTGCGCGACGGTTGGCGCCCCTTTGGATGTGAAGCGCGCTCATCGCGTTCATCTGACACCCTGCACTACGGTTGGGCGCCAGGAGTTGACAAGGCTCGGGCTCCAACACAACGTCCCCCAGCCGCGGCGCGCAATAGTCGTCGCCAAGGATCGCCGGATTTGAGGAGTGACACTGATGTTTAAAGACTTTTCCTTCGATGACTTCTGGGAAGACTCCGACTACGCCCGCCGCGAATACGTGGAAGCTGCGGTCACCTCTGAGGGCATCGAGGCCGTCGAGGCGGCGCTGGGGTTTCGGCTGCCGGCTGCCTACGTGGCGCTGATGCGGACTCAGAATGGCGGCATTCCCACGCGGACCTGCTTTCCGACGACCGTCCCGACCAGCTGGGCCGAGGACCACGTGGCGATCTCTGGCTTCATGGGAATCGGCTCCACGAAGCGTTATGCGCTGTTGGGCGAGATCGGCAGCCAGTTTATGCAGCAGGCGTGGGGCTACCCCGACTTTGGGATCTGCATTGGCAACTGCCCATCCGCCGGCCACGACATGATCATGTTGGACTACCGCGAATGCGGTCCCGAGGGCGAGCCGTCCGTCGTGCACGTGGACCAAGAGGCCGACTACGACGTGACCGTGCTGGCCCCCGACTTCGAGACCTTTGTGCGCGGCCTCGTCGGCGAGGAGGTCTTTGATACCGCCGTCGAGGACCTAGAGGCCGTGCTCACGACCATCCGCGACGGCGCATTCTCGACCGAATTGACGGCGCTCCTGGCCGCTTCCGAGTCTCCACCCGAGGTTGAGGCCGCGCTACGCGAGCTCTTGCGGTCTATCGCCACCGAGAAGGGCTACTTTGCGTTCCACGCCGACATCGAGTCAGTGCTCGTCTATGACGTGTTGTTCGATCTCTATCGAACTCAACACGTCGTGTCGTCCGCCGAGGCCTATTTGGAGGCCTTTCCGAACCTCCTCGTGTTCGGCGATGGCGACATAGCCACGAATAGCTACGCGCCGCAGCTCTTGGAAGATTGGATGGAGGCGCGCCTGTCCGCCGGTGAGATCGAGACTCGTGCGGGTCACCTCGTGTTTTCAGAGGCTTACCAACGCGGCGTCCGGGCGCGGTTGCTCGCTTTCCTGCCGCCGTTGGGCTAGGTAATTGGTTGGCGCTTTTTGGCCCGGCCCTCCGCCCTCGGCCGCTCTGATTGAGAGGGCCGGTGACCTTGTCGCTACGGCGCGGCGATGCGGCGCTGGGCGAGGGTCTCAAGGGCCGACTGGATGGCCTTGAGGGCGGGCTCGTCCACGTCGCTGTTGATGAAAAACACCAAGCCGGCGCCGTCCTCGCTGTAGAAGTAGAACGCGTTCACGCCGCTCTCGCTGCCGTCGTGGGTGAAGCCGTCGCGACCCATGTGGCGCCCTTGGGCGATCAGCATCGGGACCGACTGGAACTGGTTCACGCTTGTCTCGGACAGGAAGCGGCCATTCGCGGTCGCGCCGTTGGCGATGAGCGCCCCCATGAGTTTGCCGATGTCGCCGAGAGTCGTGCGCAGCAGCCCGCTAGGGTAGTCATTGAACCCGTAAATCTCATAGGGTTCGCCTTGTTCGTCGTGGGGCCGGGCGACGCGGGCCTTCTGCGCGGCGGAAAACTCGCCATAGGTCCAGCGTGTGTCGTTCATCCCAAGCGGCGTGAAGAGCTCGTCGTTGCAGAAGACCTTGAATTCCTTGCCGGACACCTTCTCGACGACCAGCGCCGCCATCGCGACACCGAGATTCGAATACTCTTCGGCTGTGCCCGGCTGCTGGTCGTCGAGGTAGGCGTCGGCGGTCCCGAAGAGGCCGCGCAGGAACGCGTCTAGGGCCTGGTCGGGGTCGGGCTTGGGATAGGTGTCATAGTCGGCGGGGCCATCGACCGCGATGCCAGATGTATGCAGCAGCAACTGGCGCATCGTGATGGGCGTGTCCGGGTAGTCGGGGTGTCGCACCGCGCGCGGCCATCCGAGCCACGTGTTGATGTCGCCATCGAGGTCGAATTCCGGGTGGAGCTCCATCAACCGCGCGACGGCGAGGCCGACCAATGGCTTCGAGCAAGACGCGATCGAATAGATCGTGTCGCTGCGGGCCGCCACCGAAGTACGGGCGTCCGCCGTCCCCGCCGCGCCGGCGTAGATCAACCCGCCGCCGCGCAAGACCCCGAACGCGAGCGAGCTCAGGCCATGGTCGTCCACGAGCCGGCTCAGCGCGCTGTCGAGCTCGGCCGAGGCGACCGGTGTGATTGGGACGACATCACCGGTCGTCCCACCGCAGCCGACGGCGACCAAAGACGCAGATACCAACCCCAAAACCCAGTGAATCTCTCGCATCGCGGCCTCCATGAGATGTGTCTCCGCCAGCGTGGCGAGGCGGGTCTCCCCGCGGGCCTCAGTCAGCCAACGCAAGTGAAGTGTGGCCGCGCCCGTTGGGCATGGTTATCACACGAAAAGCCTACGTGCGTAAGCGCACAGACGCGCCCAAATTTTGGGTGCGATTGGAGTTCTGGTCGGGTCGATGCGTTGAGTCGCCTTAAGGCTGGTGAGAGCCGCGACGTTCTGTGCTCGCAGCCCGCGCCGGTTTTCGCTATGGTTCCCGTACCCCAGCGCCCGGACCGTCGTCCCCGGCGACCTAGATCCCCTGAACGATTGCGAGAGTTGCGATGCAAAATCATCTCTTTATGAAGGGTCTCCTGCTGGTCGTCGGCCTCGGCCTCGCGGCCTGTTCTGATCCGGTCACCACGCCGGACGCGTCGAACGACACGTCGCTGGCCCCTGACCAACAGATCCAAGGCGACACCGAGCTCACGTCGGACACCGAGCTCATCCCCGATACTGAGCTGACACTGGACGCCGAGACACCGCCCGACGTCACGCCCCCCGTCGGCACGGACCGCGTCGTCCTCGACCTCGACACGGCCTTCCACCCGCCCGGGACCGGCTTTGTCCGCGCCCGCCAAGCCCAATCGGCCGAAGATCTTATCCCAGGCGAGGTCGCCCAGGGGCTGCCCGGCGACTACCTCCTCGAGAACGCCCACGGCCGCTATCTCATCGGCTTCGGCCACCGCGCGGTGGGCGCCTGCTCGTGGAACGGCAACCCCATCGAGACCGAGCTCATAAGTGGCGGCACCTCCACCGGCAGCGTCCTCGGCGAGATCTGTTTTCTACTCAACATCAGCCAGACGGTCAGGCCCGAGCACCTCGAGGTCATTGAAGACGGCTCCAGCGGCCGCGCCGTCATCGCCGTGACCGGCCGCGTCGTGCCCCTCGACTTCCTAAACCTCACCACGACAGTCAACAGCTTCGCCCCCGGCCTCGCGGACCTCCTCGACTTCGACCCCGAGCGCCCCCTGCCCTTCCGCGTCACCTTTTACTACGTCCTTCACCCAGAGAGCCGCAGCCTGCGCGTCCTGACGGCCCTTCGCAACGACGGCGTGGCCGATGAGTATTTCGTCGCGGTACAGCTGATGTTGTCGGGCTCCACCGGCGGATACTTCTCGCCCCTCGGCGCTAAAAAAGGCTGGGGCCACAATTCCCTTGGGCCGTCCAATCTCGTCGCAGATCCCATCAGCTTCATTGGCTATTTCGCGCGCCATGCCGGATATGCCATTTTGCCCGATCCAGACCCAGGCCTGACGGACGGCCTGGGCGATGTCCTTCCCGCTGGTGCTGGCATGGTCGCCATCAGCGGAGTCGTCGCCCTCGCCTACAGCGTGACCGATGTCCTTCCGCTGGTCCTGACGTCGCAAGCCGATTGGCCGACGACGCAGGGCATGCAGCATGTGCCACTCAATGGTGTTCATACGATCGGCTATCGGCTCTATCCGTCAGACGGCTCGGTCGCCACCGCGGCTGACCTCATCTATCAGGACCTCGGAGTTGAGACGACCGCCATCTCGGGCCGCGTCGTCGACCACACCGGAGCCCCCAGCGCCGGCGTCCGCGTCAGCGCCCTCAAGGACGGCGTCCGCTCGTTCAACATGGCCTGGACGGACGCCGATGGCGCCTTCGCGATGCGGGTCCCGCGTGGGACCTACACCCTCAGGCTGCGTGACGACGATGTGCCAACGACGATCGCCACCGTCGAGGCCACCGAGGCCACGCTGGCGCTTGGCGATGTGGCGGTTATCCAGCCCGCGACCCTCATCATCAGCGTCCAGACCCCGGATGGCGCGCCCACACCAGCCCGCGTGGTCATCGCCTGTGCCGCGGCCTGCCCTGCCCTAGTCTACAGCAGCCTCGAGCGCGACAGCATCTTTCAAGCGCCCGGCGGCTGGTACCGCCTCATCGAGGTTGGGGTCGATGGGCAGGCGACCGTGGCGCTGCCGCCGGGCGAGTTCCGCGTCGCTGTCAATCGCGGCATGACCTGGTCGACGTGGCCGGCGGACCTCAACGCGACGGGCGGAGAGGCTATCACAGCCATCGCAGGTGAGACCGTCTCGTTGATCGCCGAGATTGCCAAGGTGGTCGACACGTCTGGCGCTCTCGGCGCCGACTTTCACGTCCACGCGATGGCCTCCCCCGACTCGCAAGTGTCGAATCGCGCTCGGGTCCTTGACCTCATGGCGGGCGGCCTCGACGTCATCGTCAGCACCGACCACGACGCCATCGCCGATTTTGCCCCCGCGATCGCCGAGCTGGGCGCCGGCGCGCAGATCACCTCGATCGTTGGCTGTGAGATCACCACCTCGGGCCTCGGGCACGTCAACGCCTTCCCGCTTGAGCCCGACCCAACCGCCCGGCGCGGTGGCCCTATCGATTGGAGCGGTGACAGCGAGTATCACCTCAGCCTTGAGCAGCTTGTCGATGAGATTCGCGCCCATCCGGGCGAGCAGGTCGTGCAGCTGAACCACCCATCGACCCCGATGGGCGCCATCGGTCTCCTCGGTGTCGATGTCCTCACCGGCCAGTCCTTCACCGTAGCGGAGGCCCTGCGCATGGCGCCGACGACCCCCGACCCGATCACCGGCGACACGGGCCTCTGGAGCGAAGGTTTCGACGCCCTCGAGCTCTACAACGGCTTCGGTGTGGATGACTTCTGGCGCTATTTCCGCTGGTCCCTCGCGATGATCGGCCGCGGCTTCTCGCCCACCGGCACGGCCGTCACCGACACCCATGGCATCTATGGCAGTCTCGGTGCTTCACCGCGCAGCTTCGTGTTCGTCGATGAGGGCGCCGATTCGCCGGCCACGCTTGATGTCGGCCATCTCGTCGACCGTATCCGCGGTGGCGCGCTGATTGGCACAAACGGCCCGTTCATGCGGGTCGAGGTCCAGAATACGAGCGGCGAGAGAGCCGGCCTAGGCGATACGCTGCGAGTCGTCGATGGCACCGCCGTCTTGCGCGTCAAGCTTGAGATGCCGGTCTGGATCGATGTCGACACCGTCGATGTCTACATCAATATGCCAGCCGAAGGCCTGATTGGCGCGCCGGGCGTGGGGTTGACGACACCGCTCGAGCCCACTACCAGCGTCCCCGTGGCCTGGACCGCCGACCACCGAACGCTTGTCGCCGAGGGGCAGACGACCCACCACCGCCTACGCCAGGTCGTCGATGTGCCATTGACGGTCACCGCGGACAGCTACGTCGTTGTCGTGGCCCATGGGCGCGTAGCCCGCACAATGCGCCTAGTCGTGGGCGGCAGCCCGGCTCCGATGGCTTTCTCGAACCCGATCTTCATCGATACTGACGGCAACGGATATGACAATCCGCCCCTCGCCGCGGCCCGCGCAGCCCGCCTCGCAGGCGCTGGCGACAAGAGGCTGAGGCAGGCTGAGATCGACAAAGCCCAGAGGGACAGGATCATCATCCCCGAAGGCTCCCGCCCGACGGTCGAAGACCTGGCCCGCCTCATAGATGCCTTGAGTTGCAAGCATGGTGTTGAGGATGCCCCACACCACCACGACCACGGGGGCCGCGGCGCTATCGTCCCGAAGTCGGTGCCACGCGGGAAGTAGCCTAGCGACACAGCCTGAACGCAACGTGAACCGACGCGATCGTCGGCAGCGGCCCCGTAGGGGGGCTTGTCCCCGACCGCAGGTTATCGCATGAAATCAACATATTATGGGCTGCTGAGACCCGCAACGCCCGTCCTGCGCATATCCTTCTGCATCGGCGCGGCGGCATCGTAGGCCGCGAGCCACGTGTCGAAGTCAGCGACGGCGTGGGTGACCATCATACCGGGCAGGGATCGGTCGAGCACCACCTCCATGCGGTGTGGCTCGACCCACGACACCTCGGGTTCGCTGGTGACACCGGCCTTGTCCATCGCCGCGTGCAGCTCGGGGGCGGCGGCGGGAAGTTGTTGATCGTTCGTGGTGGATTTCCTTCATTGGTGCTGTGCGTGCGACGACACCGACCCGCAGCACGGACCCAAGGGTCCACGGGGCCGATCAGCCGTCTCTGAATTAGAATGTCAAAACCAGAATGCCTTTATTGGACAGCCAGGCGGGGATGTCCAGCAAGGTTGGCAATAAGTCCAAAAAGACTCAACGGCCGCAGCGAACTAGCGGACGGATGGCCCTACGCACAGCGGGTCGTCCACCTAGCTTTGGCGGCAGCGCATCGCGCAGCCCGGCATCTATCCTCGGCACCGCGGGTGTCTCTACGGGCTCTTTTCAGGCGGCTCGAACGCGAGCCGCGTCCGAGATCCGCGACAAGGGGAACTGGCGGGGCGTCAGATCGGCGTTGGAAGAAGGCCCGGCGCGGACCCTTGCTTGGGTCTGCTTTTTACCGCGGATGGCGTCGACTACGGCGGCGAGCGTGCACACGACATCGCGATTTGTGTTGAGTTAAATGTTTAATGCTGGTCGGCTTGGCGTCTAATATCATTTCATGTTGATGGGGCGCGGCAGTCAATATGATTGGGTTGTCGCCGGCCGACGCGGTCCGTCGCTCGCTCTCTAGTCGGTCCCGATGCCACGCCATGCTCAGTCTCGCCCCCGGCGTGCCAGATGGAGGGTTACGGGGCGGCTGGCACGATCCATGCAAGTTTCCGAGGTCCTCATTAGAATATCTGTAACCGGAGGATGCGGTAGATCATGATGAACGACACCACCAAAAAGAAGATTTTCGAGTGTTTGACCCGAATCGCGGGGCAGCTCGAAGACATCGCGCGGCTGCTCGACGAGGAACCGGAGCGCTTGGAGGTTCGGCTGTCGATCGCCACGGCCCAAGCGGCGCTCGGGCACGCTAGCCGCGCAGTGTCCGAACCTACCAGCGGTGCCGCGTAAGCGACCGGATGGCTACGGGGCCGCGGGTCCACGCAGTCAACAGCACGACGAACTGTGCTATGGTATCTCGTGTTACGGCCACTAGGTCGGCTGCTGCGGCACTTTAAGGACGGACGAACATGCACGAACACAGCGACAATCCTGACGAACCGGCCGAGCATAAGACGCCCGGCAAGGACGGCGACGTTCGCGATCCTGTCTGCGGGATGACCGTCCGGCCCGACTCGCCCCACAGGCACACGCACGAAGGACACAGCTACGGCTTCTGCAGCTCGGGGTGCCTCACGAAGTTCCGTGCCGACCCAGCAAAGTTCACGGGAGATCCCGCGCCAACACCAAAGACACCGCCGCCATCGAAGGGCTCAGCGGACGCCTACACCTGCCCCATGCACCCCGAGGTCGTGCGCGACGCCCCGGGCAGCTGCCCTATCTGCGGCATGGCCCTCGAGCCGCGCACGGTCGCCCTCGACGACGAAGAGAGCGGAGAGCTCAAGGACATGCGGCGCCGCTTCTGGTTCGCGGCCGCGCTCACCCTGCCCCTCGTCGTCATCTCGATGGGCGACATGCTGCCCGGCCACCCCATCTCATCGCTTATGTCCATGGGCACCCGTGTCTGGCTCGAGCTCGCGCTGGCGACGCCGGTCGTCTTCTGGTCGGCGTGGCCCTTCTTCGTCCGCGCGGTGGCCTCGGTCAAAAACCGCAGCCTCAACATGTTCACCTTGATTGGGCTCGGCGTCAGCGTGGCCTATCTCTACAGCCTCGTCGCGACGCTCCTGCCCGCCATCTTCCCACCGTCCTTCCGCCAAGAGTCCGGCGACGTCGCGGTGTATTTCGAGGCGGCCGCCGTCATCACCACCCTCATCCTGCTCGGCCAGGTCCTTGAGCTTCGGGCACGGGGCCAGACCAGCTCGGCGATCAGGAAACTCCTTGGAATGGCTGCCAAATCGGCGCGCCGTCTGCACGACGATGGCACCGAAGAGGACGTGTCTCTCGACAGCGTACAGGCCGGCGACCGGCTGCGGATTCGCCCCGGCGAGAAGGTCCCCGTCGATGGGGTCGTCTTAGAGGGCGCCAGCTCCGTGGACGAGTCCCTCGTGACTGGCGAGCCCATGCCGGTCGAAAAACACAGCGGCGACCGAGTCATCGGCTCGACCATCAACGGGACCGGCGGCCTCGTCATGCGGGCGGACAAGGTCGGCGCCGAGACCCTCTTGTCGCGTATCGTCGCGATGGTCGCCGAGGCCCAGCGCAGCCGCGCGCCAATCCAGAAGCTGGCGGATGTCGTGGCCGGCTACTTTGTGCCCATTGTCATCGCCAGCTCCATCCTTACCTTCGTCATCTGGGCTCTCTTCGGCCCCGAGCCGGCGATGGCGCACGCGATTATCAACGCCGTGGCCGTGCTCATCATCGCCTGCCCCTGCGCGCTAGGCCTCGCGACGCCGATGTCCATTATGGTGGCGACCGGCAAGGGCGCGGGCTTGGGCGTGCTCTTCAGGAACGCCGAGGCCATCGAGGTGCTGCGCAAGGTCGACACCTTGGTCGTCGACAAGACGGGGACCCTCACCGAGGGCAAGCCGAAGCTCGTCAGCGTCGTGGCCTTGGACGGCGTGGACGAGGCGACGCTGCTGCGGCTCGCGGCCACCCTCGAGCGTGGCAGCGAACACCCCCTCGCCGCGGCCATCATCAAGGGCGCCGAGGAGCGCGGCCTCGAGCTCGCCGAGGCCAGCGACTTCGACTCGGTCACAGGCAAGGGCGTCAAGGGGCGCGTGGACGGCCGGGACGTGGCCCTTGGCAACGCGGCGCTCATGGACAGCCTAGGCGTCGACGCCGGCCACCTCACCCAGCAGGCGGAGGCGCTGCGTGCGGACGGCCAGACCGTGATGTTCGTCGCCGTCGACGGCGAGGCGGCCGGCCTCGTGGGCGTCGCCGACCCCATCAAAGACAGCACCCCCGAGGCGATCCGCATGTTGCGGGACGAGGGGCTGCACATCGTGATGATGACCGGCGACAGCGAGACTACAGCCATGGCGGTCGCCAAAAAGCTAGGCATCGACCACGTAATGGCGGGGGTGCTGCCTGACGAAAAGGCCGACAAGGTCAAAGCGCTCCAGGCCGAGGGCCGCATCGTCGCGATGGCTGGCGATGGGGTCAACGACGCCCCGGCGTTGGCCCAGGCCCAGGTCGGCATCGCCATGGGCACGGGCACCGACGTAGCCATGGAGAGCGCCGGAGTCACGCTGGTCAAGGGAGACCTGCGGGGCATTATCCGCGCGCGGCGTCTGTCCCAAGCGACGATGCGTAACATCAAACAGAACCTCTTCTTCGCCTTCATCTACAACGCCGCCGGCGTGCCTATCGCGGCGGGCGTCCTCTATCCATTCTTCGGGTTGCTCCTCAGCCCCATGATCGCTGCTGCAGCAATGAGCTTCAGCTCCGTGTCGGTCATCGGAAACGCGCTACGCCTCAAGAAAGCTGATGTGTAGACCCGAGGCCCCATACAAGGAGATGTCATGAGCTGGAATGATGGCTGGCATATGAGCGGGATGGGCCTGTGGTGGATCGTGGTCATCGTCGCAGTCGGCGTCGTGGTCGGTGTCATGCTCTGGCTCGTCGCCCAGCGTCGTCGGGGGCGGAGCGGGCAGGCGTCGTGGGCGCAGGGGCTAGCCGCGCTGCGAAGCCCAGGGAGGCGCCGTTCATCAGACCTACGGGCAGATGCCCAACACACTACACAAGGAAGAAAAACCATGGGTAAACTTCAATACGGATTTCAGACCACCATCTCGGGCATCAGCTACGACAACGCGGTCGCGCGAGTCACCGATGCGCTCGCGACGGAGGGCTTCGGCGTCCTCACCAACATCGACATCAAGGCGACGTTCAAAAAGAAGCTCGATGTCGACTTTCGGCGCTACGTGATCCTCGGCGCGTGTAACCCCAAGCTCGCCCACCAGGCCCTCGAGGCCGACCCGCACATCGGGCTGCTGCTGCCGTGCAACGTCGTCGTGCAGGAGACGCCTGAGGGAGACGTCATGGTGTCCGTCGCAGACCCGCGCGGTATGTTCGCGCTGGTCGATAGCGCCGAGGTCGCCCCCGTCGCCAAGGAAGCCGAGGCGCGCCTCCGTCGGGTCATCGACGCCATCTCGGACGGGTAGAGGGTCTGGCAATGCGCGTGGCGATGCCTGCGCTTGTTGTCGCGGGCGATACATTAATATTGATTTAACTCAAAGCAAGGAACATGACTTATGCAGATTCAAGTAAATACTGACAAGAACATTGAAGGAAGCGAAGCGTTCTCAGACTACGTCAAGGCTACGGTCACCAAGGCGTTGAGCCACGTCAGCGCCCACGTTACGCGCGTGGAAGTTCATCTCAACGACGAAAACGGTGCCAAGTCCGGCCAGCATGACAAGCGGTGCATGATGGAAGCCCGCCTTGAGGGACGGCAGCCCACGGCGGTGACATGCGAGGCCGCGACGATCGAGCTGGCTATCGTCGGCGCGGCGGACATGTTGAAGAGCTCCCTCGAGAGCACGCTGGGGCGGCTCCATGAGCATCACTAACACCCCTGGCGAAGCCCGAAGCCACCCTCTGCCTGCGGTCAACAAGACCGATATATCTGGCGACCTGGATTCAGCGCAAAGCACGGAGCGCGCTGGCACCGCAAGTTCATCAAACCGCGCCGGCGGACATGCCGAAGCTCACCACACAGCGGACACGGATATCAGACGCCGTGCGCTGGAGCGCTGGGACAACGAGGGGGGCGACTGCATCCGATGTCGACACCCTGGCCCCGATGCGCCACCGAACCCGGGGTAGGCGCAAGACAACAGTCAAGCATCTGGCGGCAAGGATGCGGATCGCGTAGTCTGCCTTCACCGCTTCAAAGACTTGGCCGGCATGTTTTTGGCGCGCCGAGGCCGGTCGCAACTCTCCCGCCACCGTCCAGCGCGACGGATGTGGCTGTTTTTGACCTTCAACCCGCAGATTATCGGAGCACATCATGAATATACTCTTGTGGATAGTTCAGGCCGTATTGGCATTCGCGTTCGTCATGGCGGGGGCGATTAAGCTCCAAAAGACCGCGGCCCAGCTAAAGATTCGGGGCAAAGGCCGTATGGACTGGGTCGACGATGTGTCGGCCTCGCAGCTCAGGATGATCGGGGGCCTCGAGCTCGCCGGCGGTGTCGGGATCATCTTGCCCTTGGCCACAGGCATCCTGCCCTGGCTGACATCGCTTGCCGCGATCGGTCTCGCCCTGACGATGGCCGGCGCGATGGCGCTGCACGCGAAACGCAAAGACCCGCCGGCCGCGTTCGGGGTCACCGGGGCCTTGCTCGCCATGGCGCTCTTCGTCGCTTGGGGCCGCTACGGCGCGTGATCTTTTGCTAGGGGCGAGGCGGGGACAGCGAATCCGCTCTCGCCTCACCCTGCCCCTCCAAATCCGTAGCGACCGCAGGCATCTTTGTTGGCGTCCTACGCGCCGCCGGCCGCTCAGCCGGGGATTAGGACCACCTTGCCGCGCGTGTGTCCGCCCTCGCTCTGTTCGAAGGCCTCCACAACGCTTGAGAGGGGCAGCGTCGCGTGCAGGTGCACCTCGAGTTTGCCGGCGTCAGCGAGGGCCGCGAGGGTCGCCAGCTGGGCGCTGTTCGGCTCGACGAAGACGTAGTGATACGTGACGCCCGCGAATCCCTCGGGGGCGGCCGAGGTCGTGATGCTCGCGACGCGCCCGCCCGCCTTGAGCGCGGCTCGGCTGGCGTCGAGGGCCGCGCCCCCCCCGAGCAGTCGAGGATGACGTCGGCGGTCGCCTTGCGGGCCTCGAAGGCGGCAGTCAGCGGCCCCTCGTTGTAGGCGATGAAGTCGTCGGCGCCGAGGCCCGCGCAGTAGTCGCGGTTGGCGGCGCTGGCGACGGCGATGACGCGTGCGCCGTGGGCCTTGGCGATCTGCACGGCGAAGCCGCCGACCCCGCCGGAGGCCCCGAGGATCACGACCGTCTCGCTTGGCTTGAGGCTGGTCGCGTCATGCAGGCATTGATAGGCCGTCAAGCCCGCGAGGGGGACGCCGGCGGCCTCGACAAGGGACAGGCTCGTGGGGGCCGCGGCGAGGTAGGCCTCGGGCACCGTGACAAACTCGGCGTAGGCGCCGTGCTCGACGGTTGGGCTGTGGATGTAGTTGTACACGGGCGCCCCGACCTCGAAGCGACGTGCGGCGTGGCCGCGCGCGACGATCGTCCTGCCGATCTCCCAGCCCGGCACGAAGGGCATCGTCGTCGGGAGGAAGGCGCCCAGGTAGCCGCGGACGATCTTCCAGTCGACCGGGTTCACGCCCGCGCCAGCGACTCGCACCAGCACCTCGCCCTCGCCGGGAGGAGTAACGGGGACCTGCTGGTAGCGGGTCTCCTCGTTACCGCCAAAGGCGTGGACGCGGACGGCGTGGGCTGTCTTGGGGATGGTCGTGTTCGTATCGTGGCTCATGAGGCACCAATGTGAGGGTAAGACGGTAGGTTCGCGCGCCGGATGGTCTGCCGACGCCGCGAGGGTGAGCACGGACCCGCGTCGGAGCAGCGCGTGGTCACTCCACGACCCAGAGCTCCTGACCCAGGAGCCCGTTGTCGGCGCTGAAGAGGAGTCTGTTGCCGAACCAGTGCAGGTTGGCGGGGTAGGCGCTGGCGGTCCCTGGGTTGATGTCGCTCACGCGGACGGTCCCGGCGGTGCTGCCGTCCGTGCTCCACAGCTCGTAGCCAGTCGGGCCATCATCGGCGACGAAGAAGGCCTCGTCACCGGCGACCACAAAGGCAAACTGGTATGTTGGGCTGGGGCCCGGGTTGATGTCCTTGAGGAGTCGAGTGCCGGCCACCGTACCGTCGTCCAAAGCTCACTGCCGTGAACGCCGTCGTCTGCGGTAAAGAGCAGCCCGCCGTTGAGGGCGATTTGACCGCGGGGACTACTACCGGCGTTGTCTGGGCGAATGTCGGCGAGCATCCGCGTGCCCTCGGTTGTCCCATCGCTGACCCAGGGCTCGCTGCCGTGGGTGCCGTCCGTCGCGCTGAAGAAGAGCAGGGCATCTGTCGCGACGAGGTTCGTGGCGTTGTCGTTCGAGCCGACGTTGGTGTCGACGAGCTGCTCGGTACCCGCGGGCGTCCCGTCGCTGACCCAGACCGCGCCTCGGTCTTGGTTGTCACGGTTCGCGACAAAGAAGACTCTGTCACCCATGACGGTGAATTGTTCGGCATTTGAGCCTCCCGTGCCGGGGAAGATGTCGGCGAGCAGACGCGTTCCCCCCGGCGTGCCATCGCTGACCCAGGGCTCAAGCCCGCCGCCATCGTGCTGGTTGGCGTTGTAGATAGTGAGGCCACCGAGTTGGGCCACATTCGCAAACGTCACCCAACCACCTTGAAGTATCTGAGTTCCCACGAGGGTGCCGTCTGAGGTCCACAATCCGGTCTCTCCGGCACTGTTGGTCGCGACGAAGTAGACGAAGGCGCCGCTCCCGCTCCAAAGGATGGTGGGATTGGAGCCAGCTGTACCGCTGATAATGTCAATCACATGGGTCCCGCCCACGGTGCCGTCGCTGACCCACAGCTCGCGACCATGGGCTAAGTCCCGAGCAGGAAAAAACAATTGTTCGCCAGCGACCTAGGGCTCTTCAGGCTTGAAATACTCACCGGGCAACACGTCGAATTGCTGGGTCCCGTCGAATGTGCCATCGCTGGTCCAGAGCGCGTCATTACGGGTCTCATCCTGCCCGATGAAATAGGCGACGCCGTTGAGGGCGACGGTCTGGGGGTCGGTCCCAATCGTCACATCTAGGGATCGTGTCCCGTCAAATGTCCCGTCGCTCACCCACATGGAGGAGATACCGGAGATGGCTCTAAAGAGCAGGAGGTCGCCCACGGCGGTGATGCCATATTGGATTCCGGCGCCGCCGCTTGAATTGAGATTTTCGAGCATCACCGTCCCCTCTTCGGTGCCACCGGAGACCCACGGTTCGTGCCCAAAAGTCTGGGTATAGGCGCCGAAATAGAGTTGGTCGCCGATCATCGTGAGGGAAGACGCGCTGGAAGTAGTGTTGCCAGGGGCGATGTCCTTAAGCAGACGGGTGCCTAGCTCAGTGCCGTCGGTGAGCCAGATCTCTTGACCCAAGCCCGGCGCTTGGGCGACCAGCGCGAGCTCGTCACCCATCACCGTCAAGGCCGTCGGATATGAGGAGTAGATAGGATCGAATTTGACCTCGCGAGTGCCCACAGGGGTGCCGTCGGTCACCCACAGGTCGCGTTCTCGGTCGCCGGTCCAGAAGAACAGCAGTTCCCCGACCTGGGTCAGGCTCCTCATGCTGTCGCTGTTGTTGCCGCCGACGGTGTCTTGGAGAATCATCGTCCCGCCGGGCGTCCCGTCCGAGACCCAAATCTCCCAGCCCTCGGCTTGAGTGAGGGCGGCGAAGCAGAGCCTGCCATTCAGGATATAGGGCGACCGGAGCTGGCTTGATCGGGTGCCCGGGGCGATGTCCTTGAGCAGCTGTGTTCCCTCCGGAGTGCCGTCGCTAATCCAGAGCTCGCTTCCGGCAGCCTCGGTCCTCGCGTAGAGGTAGAGCGACCCGTCAAGCTCCGCGAGAATCGTCGGGTAGCTGCTAGCCGCGCCGGGACTGATGTCCGCCACGGGCTTGGTGTTGGCCTCGGTGCCGTCAGTCGACCACAGCTCGCCGCCACTTGTGCCGTCGTCAGCGACGAAATATGCCAAGCCGCCGTAGACGCCGCGGAGGCGTGGAACGCTGCCCTCGGCACCTGGGTTGATGTCTCGAATGCGGTGTGTGCCGGTCTCGGTCCCGTCGGTGTACCACGGCTCCCAGCCTGCGCTCTCGTCTTCGGCAGTGAAAATGACACCGCCGTTGAACTCTGCGAAATCTCGCAAGTTTCCGCCAGTGGCGCCTGGGTTGATGTCCTTGACGAGGCGTGTCCCCGCGGCGGTGCCATCAGTGACCCACAGCTCGGCGCCAGTTGTGATGTCATAGCCTCGATAGTACAGCGCGTCGCCGACCAAGACACTACTGTTGTTGCCCAGGTAATACGGGGGGATGGAGCCAGGCGCGGCGTCATCTAGCGACCACGTGCCAGAAGGGGTGCCATCGGTGCGCCCTATGCGAGAGAGATTGTCACTACCCCTGGCTACGAAGAGAAGGATCCCGACCATCTCCAGGAACTGCCCAGGGTCTGAGTCCAGTTCGCCTGGATTGATGTCGGCGAGCAGTTGCGTGTTTTCGGCGGTACCATCAGTGACCCATAGCTCGCGGCCATAGCTGTCGTGCTGGGCGATTAAGAGGCTCAATGAGCCCACCTTGCCGACAAGATACCCGTAGCTGTCGCTTGCGCCAGAATTTAGGTCCATCAGAAGTCGGGCGTCGCCTTGGATGCCGTCGGTGACCCAGGGCTCGGCGCCATGCACCCCATCGTCTGCGCGGAAGATGACGTGCCCATTCGTGACTTGAAAGCCGCTGGGTGATGAGGACGAATAGAAGCCAATCTCCCGAACGAGATGGACGTCGCGCGCGGTGGCGGTGGCGCGCATCGGTGCGCCGGAAAGGACGCCGTCGTTGGGAGTCACGATGCACTCGACGGTGTCTCCTGACGCAAAGGCCGAGCCCGCGAGGATCGGCTCAGAGCCGGCGCTGGAGCCGTTGACCAACCACTGGACCTGCGACTGGTCCGCGTCGTCGTCGACGTCGGCAAAGATGTAGTCGCAAGTTAGGGGCTGGCCGACCTGCGCGGTGGGCGGGTTGATCGACACATTCTCAAGCGAGGGCGCGGTGTTGCCGACGAACACTGTCTTGGTGGCTGTGAGGCCAGGCTCGGCGCCGTCTCTCGGGGTGACCTCACAGACGACTTCGCCGCCCCCGCCTGGGGCTTCGTCAAGCGTGGGGCCATCGCCCGCCGGGGCCCCGTTGACCGTCCAAGCGATCGTCGTGGCGGCCTCGGGGTCGGCGTCGGCGTCGACGAAAGCGTAGGTGCAGGTCAGCGGGTCGCCGGCGAAGAGGGGGCTGGGCGTGATCGTGACCAGCGAGGCGACCGGCAGGGTATTCGTGCAGCTCAGCGAGAGAGTCGCCGAGCCGGTCAGGTCCCCATCGCTGGCCTGCACGGTGATGTCGCAGTCTTGGAGGCTGTCGCAGGTCCAGCTCAAGAGGCCGCTGGCGGTATTGAGTGTGGGGGTGAAGCCGCAGGTGTCGGAGACCAGCGACCAGCCAATATCCCGGGCCGGCAGGTCGCCGTCGGCGGCGGCGAGTGTGACGCTGTTGGCCGCGGCGCGCCAGTGCGTTCCGGGTAAGGCTTGAGTTGAAATATCCGGGGCGGTGTTGTCCTCGTGTTGTCCTCGGCCACGGTCACGACGGCGCTGCTGACCGCCGTCTCCTCACCATCCGTGCTGGCGATGGCGACGACACAGGTGCCGCCGCCCTGAGTCTCGTTGGGGGTCACCGTGTAGAGGGCCGCGCCATTGTCACTATCCGATAATGCCCCGCCGCAGCTGTCGCTCTCGGCGACGCTAAGCGTGACGAGGTCCCCGTCTGGGTCGGAGCAGGCTATCGTGTGGCTATAGGTGGCCGCCTCGGTGGCGTCGACGGGGGGAGATGTCGCGAACACGGGGGCCTCGTTGACCTCGGCGACGCTGAGCGTGCTTCGCTGCGATACGGGGCCGGCGTCGTCGTCGCAGGTGATGTGGGCGACGCATGACCCGCCGCCTTGGGATTCACCTGGGGTAAACTCGTAGTCACCCGTGCCGTCGGCGTTGTCGACGATGGCGCCGCCGCAGGTGTCGTCACCGCCCACAGCGAGGCTCAGCGCGTCGCCGTCTGGGTCGGCGCAGACCACATCATAGTGATAGGCCGTGCCCTCTTCGGCACCATCGGGGGCCACGGAGGTGAACGCGGGCGCGCTGTTGGTGCATTGCAGGCCTAGCTGGCCCGTGACGCTCAGGGTTGGCTCGCCGTCATCTTGGGCTTGGAGTTCAACACTGCAGGTCTCGACGCCATCACAGGTCCAGGAGACCACACCGTCCGTGGCGACCGTGGGTAGGAAGGCACAGGTCGTCTCAAGGACCGACCAGGTGGGCGCGTCTTCGGGTCGGTCCGTGTCGCTGCCCATCAAGGCAAACTGGCCCGACCCCGTCTTGGCGATCGACACTGACCCGGGCAAATTTTCGATTGTCGGGGCGGTGTTGACCTCGAGGACCGTCAGGATAGTGGACTAAGACTGGGCGTCCTCGGCGTCTGCGCATCGCACGTCGATTGTGCACTCGCTGCCACCACGGGTCTCGTCGAGTTCTAGGTTGTAGTCGCCCTGCCCTTCGCCGCTGTCGGTCAGCGTGCCGCCGCAGGTGTCGCCCTCGCCCAGCGTCAACGTCAGGGCCTCGCCGTCCGGGTCCGTGCAGACGACCAGATACTCTAAGGTGGTCTCCTCGTCTGCCACCGCTTGAGGGGCGCTGAGGAAGGTCGGCGGGGTGTTGAGGCATTCAATCGTGAGGTCGCCGGTCGCGCTCAGTGGGGGCTCTTGGTCATCGCTGACGAGGACCTTGACGGTGCAGGCGCCCGGAGCTTCGCAGGTCCATGACACAAGCCCTGCCGCGTCGATGACCGGCGTGAAGTCGCAGGTGGTCTCGCCGAGGGACCAGTGAAGTGAGTCACCGTCGGGATCATCTGCCATAGTCGTCAACGAGTCCTCGGCGCGCGCCTGACCGGACTCGGTCGCGGGGAGGTTCGTGATGACCGGGGCGCGATTGTCCGCGACGCAGCCTAACTCGACCGGGCTGAAGCCGACATCACACTGGCAGGTGGCCAGCGCGCCGGCGACTACGCAGCGGCCGTTGATGCCGCAATCTACGCCCGAGCAGGCGTCGACGATATCTGCACTTGAATCACCGCCTGCATCGGCCGCGTCGGGAAGAGGATTGTCGGCAATAGGGTCGCTACCGCAACCGACGGCCGCGACCGTAGTCAACATCAACAATAGGCGGCTTTTCATGAACTCTCCTGGCGATTGAAAGCGGCCAAGGCACACTCTTCGAGATCTGGTGACACGTATCTGTGGGTTATGGTTGGATCTGAACTGATTGTTTTTTCACCCTATCGGGCTGGGCTGGGGATGTCCACATGCGCTGACCCGCGAACACCGGGCTGGCCGCCGTGAATATCGGGTAACTGCTTGAAAATAATAGTGAGGTTGCCGGGCGAAGACTTTTCCAATGGGGCACGGGATCCTGGCTATCCATCAGGCCTCCGGCGAAATTCTGAACATATGTCGGGTTTTGCATTTGACGGAACCGAGAGTCACTATTATGAATGCCCATCATTCTGGCTCGATGGGCGGACTCTCATGCTTAAGCCACTGATTCATTTAATATTTTTTTGGAGGCGTGATGTGTAGCTACCGTTTGAGGCATGTGGGTGTGGTGATGTGTGTGTGGTTGGCCGCAGGGTGTGGCTCAGATGGGGCGGATCCCAGCACCACTGATACCGGTACCATCGTGGACACGGCCGACACGGCCTCGGACTCATCCGGCGATGACGTTGACACCTCGGGTACCCCCGTGGATGCGGTATCCAGCGACACGAGCGGCACCGCTGACACCACCGCCACCGATGCGACGGCCACCACCGACGCTGAGACTGCCGACACCACCACGACTGTTGTCAGTTGGGCACCAAGCCACTACACGACCTACAACGTCTCGGGCTCGCGGCTCACGGCGCAGGCGGTCACCGATGACAACGACAACAGCGCGGTGATGTGGTTCGACGACTCCAGCCTCGGTGTGCGGTGCGGGGTCCAGGCCACGCAGGACGGCGCACGTTACTGCATGCCGGAGTCCCTCGACATCGAGAGGGTCGAGGGCTTCTTCTATCTCGACGCGGGCTGCGCGACACCTGCGCTCATGGCGCCGACCTCGTGCGGCTCGCCCGTCTATGCTCACTATCGGCAGAACCGTTACCGCGCGACGCCGACGACCAGCGCGACGATCTGGGGCGCGAGCTTTGGCGGCGGCTGCGACGCATACTCAGTCGGGAACGGCCAATCTGTCTTCAGCTTGGCTCAGCTCGACCTGCAGACCCTCGTCGCCTTCCCCAAGGCGGACGAGACCGTCCATGAGATCGACGCGGCCGTGGGGGTGCTTGTCCTCCACGGCACAGATGGGACCTCGGTCGCCCACAGCCTCTACGACCGCGCGGTCGGTCGGGCCGCGGGTGCCGCATCGATTGACGGGCCCCTCGACGATGACGGGAAACCCACCAAGGAGCTCCGCCTTGTCCCGCGCAATCCTTTCCAGGGAGGCATCACGTCATATCAGCGCTATGATTGCGCCTTCAGCGATCTCCGCTATGCCAACGGCTTCCTCGCCGAGGTGGTCGACCCAATCCCCGCATATGTCGAGGTGATCATCCTGCCAGCGCACTTGCCCCAGAATAGCTCGCGCTTTCGCAAGATTACGAACACCCAGACCGTCTACTGCGACGCCAGCGGGGTTGAGAGGCAGGTCCCCGCGAACCAGCGTCTATACGTGATTGGTGCGGGCGCCGCGGACCTGTCCGGCCAGCCGATTCTGACGATCAAGCCAGGCACGGGGGCCGGGACCAACCACCGCCACTACCTCACGGCCGCTGATGTCCCGATTATCCCAGAGTTGGCGCTGACGCCGACCGGGAACTTCCACTCGGTCGTCGATGTCGGCGGAGTCGACGTCGGGGTCGCCGACATCGGTGGTACGCTGCGCGGTGTCCCGGCCAAGGGGCTGCGACCCTACTGGGACACGAGCTTCATCGACAACAGCTGCGTGGTCCCATTTGCCGATTCCAGCCTCGCGCCGGGCGATATATTGGCGACACTGCACGAAGGTGGCCAACGCAGCTGCTTCATCGACCTCGGGTATGGGCTGCCGCGGGTGCGTTCGCTCTGGCAGGTCAACGACGAGCCGGCTCGGGACACGCAGACCTGGATGTTCATCCAGTCCAATAATGTGCTGCAGTGCGACCAACGGGACCCGTCCCACGGCGAGCCCGTCCTCTATCGGGATGTGACCGACGTCACAGAGAGCGCGACTGCCAACCTCCCGGCGTTGTCGATCGAGGGGCTATAGTCTAAAAGTCGCGGCGCTGCTCGTTCGAGTCAACCTATCTCATCGCCGTGTGTGCCTCGATACGGCCGCGGACACGCGCGATGAGGAGGTCAGCGGCGCCACCTTGGACGCCCCCTGCTCCGCGGGCCGCGAACACCGGGATGGTGGGCAGCGCGATGGCCTCGAGGCGCCGCAGCTCGCCAGCGTCGAGGGCCTCGCGGGCGGTGATGTCAGGCAGGACGCACAGCAGGACCCCAGAGCGGCAGACCTCGAGGTTGGACCGGAGCGTGCTGATGCGCATGCCGATGCGACGGGGGACCGTTGGGGGCCAGCCGTCGAGGACGCGGCCCGAGTCCCCGACCTGCGGTACCGAGAACGCGTGCTGCGTGACCGTGGCGGCGTCGGGCTCGTCGGCGTCGAAGAGGGGGTGCCCTTTGCTGCAGTAAACGCTCATGGTGGTCTCCGCGATGCGCTCGACGAGCACGCCTTCGCGGCCGAGCTCTTCATAGAAGAAGGCCACGTCGAGGGCGCCGCGCGTGATCTCGTCGAGAGCCGCGGCCGGCGCGAGGTTGCGGTGCTCGGGCAGGAGCGCGGGGTGCTCGGCCTTGAGCTCCAGCAGTGTGGCCACCACAAAGTGATCCGTGAGGACACCCAGCGACCCGACGCGCAGAGGCCCCGCGAAGGCGCTGACGAGGGAGCGCGCGATCCCTCGCTCGACCTCGTCAATCGCCGCAGCGACGCCCTCGCGCAGGCGCACCGCGCGCTCGTTGAGCACGAGCGAGCGCCCCACGCGGTTGAAGAGGGGCTCGCCCATCTCGGCCTCGAGCAGGCGCAGCGTGCGGGAGACGGCGGCCGGCGTGACGTGCAAGACTCGGCTCGCTGCGCTGATGCTGCCTTCGTCGACGACCGCGACGAAGGTCGGTAGCCAATTCCAGACGCGCTCTCGGATTGAAGACATAGCCAAGTATTCCTTGTTGAAAAGTCGATTATATATAGTTGGACTCGCCGATTGTCTAGCTGTAACTTGAGAGCATGAAATTCAAAAAACTATTTAATGTCTTAGTGATTGGCGGAGCGATGGCCGGATGTGGGGACGAGGTGGCTCCACAAGACGAGGTCTCGACTGACGTCGGCGCGACGTCCGACAGCGCGGCCCTCGACAGCGCGACGTCCGACAGCGCGGCCCCCGACAGCGCGACGTCCGACAGCGCGGCCCCCGACGACGCCCCGGTCTCTGACAGCGGAGCAGAGCTAGACGCTGGCGAGGTCAAGGAAGACGCGTTGGTGTTTTGCCCCGGCCTCGACGGCGAGTATTGTGAAGCGCCTGGGGTCGCACGTGAAGGTTTCGTATGCTGCTGGGGCACCTCCTGTTGAGTGAAGGACCGCGCGCTCATGCGGCCGCGTTCTGGTTCCAGCGCGAGCGCATCGAGGTCGAGGCGGCATCGGTCTTCGCCGACCTCGCCGAGCAGCTCGAGGGCAGCGTGTCGCGCGCCTCCTCGGACGCCTCCTCGGACGAGCTGCGCCACGCCGACATGTGCCGCGAGCTAGTCGAGGGCTTGGCTCCGGGGGTCCATCCCCCTGTCGCGAGGGCACGGCGCCGCATCCTCCTAGCGCCGCATAGCCTGCCGCCTGCTCGGCGCGGCCTCTACGGCGCGGTCGCGCTTGGCTGCGTCACAGAGTCGCTCAGCGTGGCGCTGCTGATGGAGATCCAGGGCCGCGCCACCGACGGGAAGGTGGCGGAGACGGCGCACGCGATCCTCAAGGACGAGATTCGGCATAGCCGCTTCGGTTGGGGAGCGTTGGCGCGCGCCCATTCAGGCGGTGACATCTCGTGGCTTGTGCCGCACCTACCCGCGATGATCGCCGGCGCGCTCGCCGAGGAGACCGAGACTAGCAGCCCCTCACTGGCACCGTCCGGCAGCCTCGAAGGATACGGGATTTTGAGCCCGGCCCGCGCCCGCGAGGTCTGCATGAGCGCCCTAACCGACATCGTCGTTCCCGGCTTCGCGCACTTCGGTCTCGAGCTGGAGCTCGCGAGCCTCAACCTCGATTGATGTTCGACAGCTGTCGAACATGTATGTAGGCCGGTGTCTACGGGCGCGCTATCTGGTGAGAGGATTCGGATGAATCGGTGGAGCGGACCACGTCCCTGCAGATCCACGGATGGAGCTGCAAGGGCGTGGGGCCGAGTCACCGCGCCGCCGTCAGTCGACCTTCTTGTCCTCGATCGCGGGCGCCTGTGCCACGAGCTGAGGCGGGACCGAGATAAGGTGCAGATCGCGCTGCGGGAAGGGGATACCGATGCCGGCCTGCTCGAAGGCGACCTTGATGCGTCGGTTGAACTCGCGCTCGGCCGCCCACTGCTCGAAGATCGCCGTCCGGAACATGGTCCGCACGACGAGCGCGCTGTCCCCGAACTCGGTGAGGCCGATGTAGCGCGGGGGCTCGTGGAGTTTAGGCTTCCACTCGGCGTCGGCGAAGAGCGCGTCGCCCACCGCGTTGACGGTCGTCTCGACTAGGTCGAGGTCGGTCCCGTAGGAGACGCCGATGTGACTGAGCACACACGCCCAGCCCTGGGTCGTGTTGATGACGGTGTTGACGCTGCCGTTCGGGATGTGGTGGACGCGCCCCTGGAGATCGCGCAGCACCGTCCGCCGCATCGTGATCTGCTCGACGGTGCCGGTGTTGCCGCCGGCCTCGATGACGTCACCGACGGCGTATTGGTTTTCCAGCAGGATGAAGAAGCCGGTCACGAAGTCCTTCACGAGGCTCTGGGAGCCGAAGGAGATGGCGAGGCCGAAGATGGCGGCGCCCCCGAGGATGGGGCCGATGTCGACCCCGATGGCGTCAAGACAGAGGAGGCTCGTGGCGATGAAGACCACGAGGCGTATAGCGCCGCGCGCCACGACCGCGAGGGTGTCGATGCGCTGGATCTCGTCACGGTCCCGGGCGTCGGTCTTGGCTGACGTCACGAGGCGCTTCTCGATGCGGCGGAAGAGGCGCAAGAGGAGCCAGGCGAGCAACAAGAAGACCGGCACCATGTAGGCGTTCTTGATGAAGATCCACGCGCTCTCGGCGAGGGCACCGAGGAAACGCGGCACGCTGGAGCTGCCGGCGAGGCGCTGGTCAAGGCCCGCGAGCTGCACGTTGATGGCGATCTTCTCGGACTCGAAGAAGGCGGCATTGACGGTGAGCGTGCGGCGGGTGTCCTTGGTGCTGTTGAGGGCGTCCTCGAGCTTTTGCTCCTTCTCCGCCGCGCGCTCGCGGTAGGTGGCCCAGGTCTTTTGCCAGTCCTCGACCTCGTCGCTGGTTGTGGCGCGCTCGCTCTCCGCCCGGGCGATCGCGAACTCGCGCTGGGCGAGCTGGACGTCGTTCTTCTGCGCGGTCGCGAGGGTCTCGAGGCTCTCGGCCTGGCGAGCGTTCATCACGGTCGCGGCGTTGAGGTCGTCGATCGCTGCCCGCCGCGCGCGCTGCTCCTCCTTTGTGGCCCGCACGCATGCGTTGTAGTGCTCGAAAGGGCTCTCGTTCGGGACGCGCTCGGCCTCGCACACGGACGCGGCAGCGAGCGGGGCCTCGGCCTCTCCGTCGGCGACCATCCCGCGGAGGCGCTCCTCGACGCTGGCGATCTCCGCGTTGATGGCGGTGAGGTAGAGGTCTTGGTTGGCGGTCTTGTCGTGGCCGAGGGCGCCCCACGCGGCGAGCGCCGGCCGGCGAGCGCGGAAGCCCTGCTGCAGGGACGCGGCGCGCTCGAACTCGGCGGCCGCGCGGGTCGCAGCCTCGCGCGCTCCGGCTGCGCTGACAGTGGCCGCGGCGATCTCGGCGCGGGCCTCTTTTAGGGATGCGACGCGGCGCTGAACCTCGTCGGGGGCCGACGGGAGGAGGGGTGGGGCCTCGGCGTCGTCCCCGAGCAGCGCTGTCAGGGTGTCGACGATCCCGTGGGCGGTGGTCGCCGCGTCCCGGGCGGTCTCGAGGGCGTCGCTGGCCGTGGCGAGCGCGGTGCGGGCGGCCGCGAGGGCCTGCGCGGCAGCAGGGCCGGCCCCGGGGGCGGCGGCGCGAGCCTCGAGGCGGGCGATGGGCTCGCTCTTGGCGGTGAAGATCTCGAGCTTCGCGGGGATGGCGGCGTCGAGCTCAGGCAGGCCCTCGCGCGTCGTGGCCAGAACGCCGTCTAGGGCGGCGCGCTCAGCGGCGACGCGGTCCTCGGCGGTGCGCGTGCCTCGGTCCGTGGCGGCGAGCGTGGCGGCGGCGGCCTTGCTTTGGGTGCGCAGGCGGGCGACCTCTGCGTCGAGCAGGCCCTCGCCGATCGGCGGCGCGACAGCAGCGTACGCCGCGAGCAGCCCGTCGGTTAGCTCGGCCTGGCTCTGCCAGTAGGCGTCCCACTCGCGGTTCGATCGCTTCTTCGTGAGGAGGGACTTGAGCCTCTCCTCGAGTTGGCTGCGGGTCCCGTCGGCGGCGGCGACGGCGAGCCCAGCGATCCCCTTGACGACGATGGTCTGGGTTTGAAGCTCGGACCAGTTGGCCATGAGGCGGTCGATCTCGACGAGGGCCGTGGTCAGGGCCGGGTCCTGCCCGGCGGGGGCGGGATCAGCGGCGCGACCGGGAGATGCGGCGAGCGCGACGCAGCAGGCGATCGCGAGGCCGGTGAGGGCGGTTGGGAAGGGATTCATCGGGGGCTCCTCGGGAACGGCGAACTTCGGCGGGTGGGCAGGCCTCCGCGGGAGGCGGCTCGCGCCGTGGGGAGATCGGTGTACCACACGGGGCGCTCTTGCGGGGGCTGTCTTTGCAAACACCGAGTGGTCGGGTCGCGGAGGTCGTAGCGACCAGTAGCGAGTGCGGCGAGGTTTCGGTTTTGATGTGCGTCGGAAGGGAGCCAACCTATGGAAACCCCGCATCCTCATCACCTTCTCCGCGACATCGCGACCAAACTTCATGGCGCGTCTGGCTCGGATGGCTTCGGGAAGCAGGCCGAGCAATTCGCCCGTTTCTTTGGGACCCCCAAGTTTCTCTTGGGCCAGACCCTCATCGTCACGGTCTGGCTCATCATCAACGCGATGGGCGCGTCCACGACCTGGGACCCCTACCCTTTTATCCTATTGAACCTGATGTTCTCGCTGCAGGCAGCCTATGCGCCGCCGCTCATCTTGCTGGCCCAGACCCGCCAAGCCGACCGCAACAAAGCGCTGGCCGACGCCGACAACGCGCACCGGGAGGCACTCGCGAACGCCGCGGCGGACCGCCACGCGATCTCGCAGCAGCAGCTTGAGGCCTTGAAGTCCGTGTTGGAACTCAACACGCAGCTTACCGAGAAGGTTGAGGCGCTGACGGCCGAGATCCATGGCCGCGTCGTGAAGGGATGGCCGGTCTCGCGCCGGACGCATCCGTTCGGTGGGTGAACAGCATGTCTACTTCTTCTAGATTCCGACTACAGGACCCGTCAGCGACCGCCGGAGGGCAGCGATGAGCAATACGCACGACATAGGCGCCCCGCTGGCAACCTGCCGCCTATGGGCGCCATGTGAGGCCGACTAGGGGCCAGACTAGCATCTGGCCGCTCTCTTCGTCGCCGGCCAGCGCTTTGCCACCGCGCTCCACCAGATAGCGGATCCGAAACTGAAGTCGCAGCGTGAAGTCAAGATCGTCGGCCAACGGAATAGTCCCACCAATACCAAGGGTCCAGGCCACCGAGCGGCTTCCAACAAAGATCCCATTGGTCTCGCCCGCGGTGTTGGGCAGGTCCACCCGCGATGTGTCGTGGCGCAAAATCAGCGGAGCCCAGCCAACCTCCGCAAAGAGCTGTTTGTAGCGGGCACGCAGCATCAGCGTGACCCACAACTCCCAGTAACTCCCCTCGACCAGCTGGGCTGCGGTCGCCGTGCCGTCGGCGCCGGGACGATTAAACACCGCGCGCCGCACCGAGCCCGCGTCAAACTGCATCGTCAGCGCCGGCTCAAGCCAATCGAGCACCGCATAGCCCGCCGAGAGGTAGGTCGTCAGCCCAACGTCGTTTGTCAGCAAGTCGTCCCGTCCAGGACCCTCTACCTGCTGCACAGTAAGCATCGGCAAGGCAGCGAATTCCAAGCTTAGCGGCGACTCCGTGCGGTCCGGCGCCTCCGCCAATGCAGGCACCGTGACCAGCACCGCCAGGGCGGCGAGCGCGCGACAAACGCCCTTGATAGCGCCTCTCATGCGCCCATCGGCCACCGAGGCAAAGCCTAGGCCGCCGATGGGTGCGAACGTTGAGACTAGTTGCGCGTCGCGTGCGGATTGCGCCATCACGAATTCCATGCCGATTCTCCTGGTCCTTCGCCACCCTGTCACCCGTGGTAGAACGTTCATTTTGCGTGCGTTTGCGGGTGTGTTGCCGGATCAGGCCGCGATCGGCAAAAGCCTATGGGCGCGGTGACCCCAATGCAAGGCCATTCCGGTTTGCGCTGCAGCCCACGGTATCGCTTGCGCTCAGACGCCTCTGAGCCTTCCCTTAACGAGTATGGGTTGAGTTACTCTGTGTCCTCCTCCCCTACCGCGAGTGGGGCGGCGGGGCGCGATTGGGGCGATATGTGTGGGACACCGACGGAGACCAAGTGCGCATGCGCGCCGGCGCTGGTCACGAACTGACGTGTGCTTTGGACTAGGATGGCCATGGCGCAGCAACCCCAGCATCTCCGCGCACGCGGGCCTCGTCGCCCTGGCCCGTGACCGCACGTAAAAACGGGCTCTTCGCCATCGTGATTTCACCCAAGGGCAGCGCGGCCGGCGCGCACCAAGACCAGCGCCACGAGACCGACCACGGACCCACTCGCGATGTACGACTTTGTGGTGATGAGCGCGGTGGACGTGCGGCTAGGACTGTTAGCGGCCGAGCTATTTGATGGGGCCGCGGTCAGGCTCTGCAATGGGCATTATTGCCCCCGCAGTTTGAGGGCGCGTCCGATGAGTAAGCGTCAGGATCGCGTGACTGTCCCGGAGGAAGCCCGAACCGGTCGCCTACCTCGAAAGTGGCATCTTGACCTTGATTTATCGTGCCCTAGATGGCATATTTGCCACTCACCAACAGCATCGAGAGCTGCCATGATTCAGCCGAATATTTGCGCGCCCCGTGAACTCTCCAATGGCGCGCTGGAGGACGAGATAGCGACCCTCGCAGCCCACATCGCGGCGGCTGAATACCGCTTCCTGTGCCTCGTGGCCGAGCTTGACCGGCGCCAAGTGTGGGCGGCCCACGGCCTCAAGAGCCCCGCGCTCTTGGTTGGCATGGCGTTGTGGTGTTGGGCTCAACGCGGGGCGCGAGAAGGTGCGGGTGGCGCAGGCCCTTGAGCATGTGCCAATGATCAGCGAGGCCTTCGCCGAGGGCCGCCTTAGTTTTTCGAAGGTGCGGGCCCTGACGCGAGTCGCGGCACGATAAACGAGGCGTGGTTGCTCGCGCTCGCCCTTAAGGGCACCGCCGTTCACGTTGAGAAAGTCGTGCGCCTCGCGCGGCGCCACGGCGAGCAGGAGGCTATCGACCTCGCCCAAAAAGCCGAGCAGCAGCGGCGGGTCGTCTGGCGCTGGGACGCGGACGGCAGCCTCATCATCGAGGGGCGCCTGCCCGCCGAGCTTGGGGCGCTGGTCGTGAAGGCCCTCGAAGCCGCGACGTTACCGCCGTCCAAGACCCCGGCGGCGCCCGAAAGCGTTACCGCGGTAACGTCTTTACCCGGCGAAACCCTCGTGCAACGCAGAGCAGACGCGCTGGTGGCCGTGGCCGAGTCCTTCTTGGCGACGGGCTACCGCGAGGGCCTCGCCGGCGAGAGAAACCAGGTGCAGGTCATCGTCGAGGTCGGAGAGGTCGGCGAGGTTGGCGAGGTTGGCGAGGTCGGCGGCACATGTGGTTGCGAGACGCATGAGGCCCATATAGACGGCGGCCCGGCCATCCCTCAAGCGACGGCGCGCCGTCTCGCGTGCGATGCCAGCCTCGTCGTCATGACCGAGGACTCGGCGGGGAATGTGCTCGACGTCGGCCGCCGCACCCGCACCACCCCCCCGGCCATCGCGCGGGCACTCCGGCGCCGCGATGGCGGCTGCCGCTTCCCCGGGTGTACTTGCGAGCGTTTCGTCGACGGACACCACGTCATCCACTGGGCCGATGGGGGCACGACCAGGCTCGATAACCTCGTGCTGCTGTGTCGCCGCCACCACGGCCTTGTCCATGAGGGCAGCTTTACCGTCGCATCCGACGGTGCAGGCGGGTGGCACTTTGCGCGCCCCGACGGCACCACGCTCCCTCGGTTCTTTGCCGCCCAACCAGTGGCACCTGGCCAACTCGTGGCGTCGCAAAATGACATGGCCCTGTCGCCGCTGTCGCTTCGGTCCCGCTGGCGCGGCGAGAAGATGGACGACAATATGGCTCTCGGTGCCCTGCAGACGCTCGCGAGACGGGCGCGGCTGGCGGCCTGATTGGCCGCGCCCCCGCGCTATTAAAACATCCTCGCTGTCTTCGGTGTCATAGTAGCATTCGGCGGCCCAGACGAGGCCGACGCTGCGGGCAGCGGCCCACGCGTCCAGGTCTTCGTTGCAGCTCTCGCATTCCGCGTTATGTGCGTCTTCGTCGTCGCAGCCGTCCACGCGACCACACGAGTACGGCTCATCCGGCGTAATCCGGTCCTCGCAGTCAGGGCCACGGTCGGAAGCTGTACGAGAACCTCAGCCTCGGACTTGGCCGCCCGCATCGCCAGCGCAGCCCCGGCATCCAGCGAAGGTAAGGTCTTCGAGAGCCTAGGGGTCGAGCCTAGGGGTCGGGTCCTCGCACTTTTCACTTTCTGCCCGCGAGGCCGCCCCGTGTCGGATGGGCCCGTGGCGGCCGTCCACCACCTCGACGCCTAAACCCCGGCCCCCACCCCCGTACGGGCCGTGCCTTGTGCCGGCCCCAGCCTCACACGCACCGGCGCCTCTCGCCGTGGCCCCATCCGAACCACTGCACGGGACTAACCCACGAAATGGAATGGGCCTTCTGGTTCCCATGCGGGGCCGGCACAAGGCACGGCCCGTACGA
>Ga0209702_10001648_pt1 | contig 41950 bp, 33 predicted proteins | sample FRY01_FD_187210 | JGI IMG/M metagenome (GOLD analysis project Ga0209702, IMG submission 187210) | Freshwater microbial communities from Lake Fryxell liftoff mats and glacier meltwater in Antarctica - FRY-01 (SPAdes) (version 2) | ecosystem: Environmental > Aquatic > Freshwater > Ice > Glacier...
GGAGTATTAGTATGAAGGTCGGAATGAATCTGCTGTTGTGGACTGCTTATGTTACCGAAGAGCATTTTCCTATCTTGGAAAAGATCAAGAAGACCGGCTACGATGGAGTGGAAATCCCACTTTTCGACGGAGATGCTGAACACTACAAAAAAATCAAAAAAGAACTCGATAACCTTGGCCTTGGCTGTACCGCCGTCACTGTCGTTAACGCAAGCACCAATCCAATTAGCCCAGATGCGGCTGTTCGTCAGGCCGGTTTAGAGAGAATTAAATGGGCCTTGGATATGACAAGTGCCTTGGGCGGGGATGTATTGGCGGGGCCTTATCATTCGGCTTTGGGTGAATTTACTGGTCAACCCCCGACCCAAGAAGAGCGAAAACGAGCAGTTGAAGTTTTAAGCAAAGCTGCGGATCACGCCCAAAAAGTCAATGTTAAAATTGCGATAGAGTACCTCAATCGTTTCGAATGCTATTTTCTTACCAATGCCCTTGATGCAAGGAATTTAGTTAAGGAAATCAACCACCCTTACTTTGGCACTATGTATGATACTTTCCATGCCAACATTGAAGAAAAAAATATAACCAAAGCGATTGAATCGATGGAAGATACCTATGTGCATGTTCACATTAGTGAAAACGACCGGGGAACGCCGGGAAGCGGCCTTGTGCATTGGGATGAGACCTTTAAGGCGTTAAGAAAGGCGAAGTACGACGGTTGGTTAACAATAGAGGCATTTGGTAGGGCTTTGCCTGACTTAGCAGCGGCAACGAAGATTTGGCGCGATATGTTTCCTTCTCCCGAAGATGTTTATGTGAATGGGTTTAAGTTCATTCACGAGAAGTGGAATAAGCATAAGTAAAAGGTTTTATGGGTATTTTGGGTGAATCAGCCTTTTCCCAAATACCTATTTTTATTAGATTTATTTTTATAAAGACTATTTTCGGTCGATCCAAGGAGGGTTTAGTGTCAATTATTCGCTGTGCTTTAATAGCATTAATATTAATATTAGTTTCGGTAAATACCGTGTCTGCGCAGGCGTGGGCTGAAAAGATGTTTAAGGATGGCTTAGTGCATGATTTTGGCGTGGTGCCAAAAGGTGCGCAGCTTTTTCACCGCTTTAACATTACTAATATTTATGCGGTTAAAATGGAAATCGTGACCATAAGAAGTGGTTGCGGGTGTACCAGTGCTTCTTCCTCGGTTAAGGTTTTAGAACCCCGCGAATCTGCAACCATTGATGTTACAATGGATGCCAGACGCTTTTCTGGCCCTAAAACTGTTATCGTTTACATTACCGTTGGCCCAGAATTCATCTCAACCGCTGAAATTAGGGTAACCGGCAATAGCCGTAGCGATGTTGTGTTTAACCCCGGTCAAGTTACTTTTGGCGTGGTTTCGCAAGGGCAGAAAGCAGAACAAACCATTGAGGTTGAATATGCAGGCAACCAAGATTGGCAGATCACCGAAGTTATTGCCAAGGACACCCCTTTGGAAGCTACTTTCAAAGAAAATTACCGTAAGCCGGGGCAGGTTGGTTATCAAGTTTCTGTCACTTTAAAGCCTAATGCGCCCTCAGGTAATTTAAAAGAATTTATTCATTTAAAGACTAACGATGCCAGCACACCTTTGCTTGCGGTTTTGGTGGAAGCGACCATCCAGTCATCGATTAGTGTGTCGCCGCCATTGCTATCGCTAGGAACGATAAAGCCCGACGAAAGCTTAACCCGTAGGGTGGTAGTTAGGGCAAGTAAACCGTTTAAGGTATTAGGCGTGGAAGGCTTGGGAGAAGGAATAGAATTAGGAGCAGCATCTGCGGTGGAACCTGCGATGGTTCAAACAGTGACCTTTAAATGTTCGATTAAGCAAGAAGGGCAATTTAAGAAACAGTTGAAGATTAAAACCGACCTTCAAGAGGCACCTGTCGTGGTGACCATTGAAGGAACGACAGCCCCATAAGTGCTTGTTTAAGCAGCGGAAGTTGATCTTGTCGAAGATTTTCGGGTTTCTAAAACTGCATCTCGAATGCGGATAAAGGGTTCTGCAAGATCGATATCCATAGCTTCAAAAATCGTAGAAAAAAGCTGAGCTTCTTCGATACTGCCTTTGAGATGAAGCCCAACCCCTCTTGGGCCAGCAATTACCTGAGTTCCCTCTGGGACGGGGTCTTCTGCCTTGGCGAGGCAAACCACAGGAATATCAACTTTTCTGCGAAGCCCAAGAACCTCGGGTTGATCGGTTACAACCAAATCAACAAGTTGAGAGCTTTTTTCGATCAGAGCTTTTGCAATCACTTCTGAAAAAATAAATGGTTTAAGCCCTTCACCGTACAAAATGTGTTGGACTTTGTTGGGTTGGACTGCGCTGCTGATACGAAACTCGATGGGGCGTGCCCAGCGGTTGGTGATCAGATAGGCCCCTACAAACCCATTGGTATCGTGGTTTATGGTCAAGAATCCAAAATGAAGGGTCGTTTGGGGGTTAAGCAGTTTCGATTCCGTCGTCACAGTCACCTTAAGCCTCTCGTAAGCTTGGAGCAAATAAATACAGGTGTAAGGTTTTCTTACCTAATTAATTAGTTCGGATGAACGGGGAAAGAACTTGAATATGGCTAAAAAAGCGTCAAAATTTTAAATTTGGCAGATTGAGCCTGACTTGAAACCTTGTAATCATTAAAGTTGACTCCTTGTTGGACTGGAATTTAACGGTTAACCCGCCTAAATTGAGTATGTAGGAATTACTTCCTTTTCCCTTTGTTTGGATTGGACTTAACAACGGGATTGGTGATGTCGTTTAACAACTTGGAACAGAAACTATGGCAAATGAAATTGAAACCGCTGCAAGCGAAACTGTTGCCCCTACTAGGTCTGCAGTTGAGATTATCAAAGAAAATAGTAAGTCTCTTCGGGGTAGCTTAAGCCTTGAACTTGCAAGTGCAGATGATCATTTTTCTGATGATTCTAAACAACTATTAAAGTTTCACGGGTCTTATCAGCAGGAAGACCGTGACGCTCGTAAAAATCGTAGGAGCGAAGGTTTAGGCAAGCATTATATGTTTATGGTTCGCGGTAGAATCCCTGGTGGTGTTATGTCCGCCCAGCAATACCTAGAGTTAGATAAGCTTGCAGAATCTCACGCAAACGGCACAATACGGCTTACAAGTCGCCAGAGTATACAGTTTCACGGTATTCTTAAAAACAATTTGAAAGGCGTCATTGCGGGCATCAATGAATGTATGCTTTCGACATTGTCAGCGTGTGGCGATGTGAACCGTAATGTGATGGCTTGCCCAGCGCCCTTTAAGAAAGATAAAGTGCATAGTGCAATGCAGGAAGATGCGTATGCGTTAGCGATGCATTTAGCGCCAAAATCGACTGCATACCACGAAATATGGCTAAATGGGAAGTCGCAGAGTACAGCGCCTGTTGATGATTTTGAGCCGATTTATGGCAAGCTTTATTTGCCCAGAAAATTCAAAATAGGCATTTCTGCTCCTAATGATAATTGCATCGATATTTTTAGCCAAGACCTTGGCTTTCTTGCTGATATTAAGAACGGCGAAGTCATTGGTTATGATGTCTTGGTTGGTGGGGGGATGGGTATGACCCACGGTAAAGCCACTACTTTTCCTCACCTTTCAATTTCCATTTTTTATGTTCCTAGGGATGAAGTTCTTAGTGCCGCGGAAGCTGTGATCACCTTATACCGAGATCACGGCAACCGTGCGGATCGTAAAAGGGCTCGAATCAAATACTTGGTAGCCGATTGGGGCGTCGAAAAGTTTAGGGAAGTGCTTAAGGGTTATCTTCCTAAGCCTCTTATTTTGCCTAAGGATATAAAAATTACTGGATATGATACTCACCTTGGCTGGCAAGCTCAGGGCGATGGAAAGTATTTTTATGGCGTAAGCGTGGAGAGTGGCCGTATTAAGGATGAAGGAAGTTTTAAACTGCGCACAGCCCTGCGTGAAATCATTTCAAAGTTTAATACGGAAGTTAGGCTTACCGCAATTCAGGATATTCTTTTATGCGATATGCCTGAAAGTGCAAAGTTAGAGATTGAAGGAACGCTTGCAAAATATGGAGTTGCAAAACCATCTGAATTATCGCAGGTGCAAAAGTATAGCCTTGCTTGCCCTGCTATTCCAACTTGTGGCTTAGCAATTTCTGAATCTGAAAGGGCATTACCAAGTTTATTAAGAGAAATGGCAAGCTGCCTTTCCGAGCTTGGCCTTGCAGATGAAATTATTAATGTCCGGATGACGGGTTGCCCTAACGGTTGCGTCAGGCCGTATCAAAGTGAGATAGGATTTGTTGGTCGAAGTGGAGAGAAGTATATGATGTTTGTGGGCGGCCATGTGAATGGGAATCGCCTAAACTTTATGTTGAAAGATTTGGTATTAAAGTCGGATATAGTTCCGATGCTTCGATGCCTTTTCGTTGATTTTAAAGCGAAAAGAGAAGGAAAAGAAACCTTCGGTGATTATTGTAATCGAACGGGAAAAGATTACCTTTTGGGCCTTCTTCCTGCCAAAGCATCCTAAGATCGTGAGCGCAATTGAATGAAAGTTCTTGTAGTAGGTAAAGGTGGGCGTGAACACGCCTTGGTTTGGAAGTTGTCATTATCCCCAAGGGCAAAGACAATATATTGTGCCCCGGGTAACCCAGGAACAGCCGAGATAGCAACGAATATTGCAATTGAACCCAATGATATAAAGGGTTTGGTTGCCTTTGCCAAGGCAGAGAAAATCGGGCTAACGGTGGTGGGGCCAGAAGAGCCGCTTGCCCTTGGAATCGTGGATGCATTTAATAAAGAGCGCCTACCTATTTTTGGACCAGCTAAAATTGCAGCTCAGTTGGAATCAAGCAAGGTCTTTGCAAAATCTATTATGCGTGATGCTAATATTCCCACCGCAGATTACAAGGTTTGTGACCATCCCGATCAGGCAAGAGCTTGGATCTGCACCAGAGATTATCCGCTGGTGGTAAAAGCAGACGGGTTGGCAGCAGGCAAGGGCGTGATTGTTTGTTCGAATAACGAAGAAGCCTTAAAGGCGATGGATCGAATTATGGTGCGCGAGGAGTTTGGCCGCGCTGCGGGTCGAAAAATCGTGATAGAAAAACGGATGATTGGTCAGGAACTTAGCGTACTTGCAATTGTCTCGGGGCGTACTATCATCCCTCTTGAACCTTGCCAAGATCATAAAGCTATTTTTGATAATGACCTTGGGCCCAATACGGGTGGAATGGGCGCTTATTGCCCAGCCCCCCTAGGAACCAAAGAAATTCTTAATCAAATTGATGCGGGGGTATTGGTCCCTACGGTGCATATAATGAAGCGTAAAAGAATGCCATTTCACGGCATTCTTTATGCTGGGGTTATGGTAACTGCGCAAGGGCCTCGGGTGTTAGAATTTAATTGCAGGCTAGGGGACCCCGAAACCCAACCATTGATGATGAGGCTAAAAACCGATTTGCTTGAGCTTTTGTTAGCAGCGGTCGAAAATCGCCTCGACGAATTTGAAGGTAAAATTGAATGGGATCCTAGGCCCGCTGTCTGCGTTGTGCTTGCTGCAAAAGGTTACCCAGGTACTGTCGATTTAAATCATACCATTACGGGCCTTAATGAAGCTTCAAAGCTGAAAGATGTTCAGATTTTTCACGGGGCTACTAAGTTCGATGCCAAAAATATCGTCACCGCAGGGGGCAGGGTTCTTAGCGTTACGGCCTTAGGTGATAATATGGGGGCCGCACGCGCCAAAGCCTATGAAGCTGTCAACTTAATCAAATACAGCGGAATGCAATATAGAACCGATATTGGCTTAAAGGCATTAACCGCATTGCCGTTTATTGTGGCTGTTAAATCAGCTAGTAAAGAAAAGGTAGAAGAGGCGGAGAAGCCCGCCGAGAATATAAAAATAACGGATGTGGTAAGGCTAAACAAAGCGAAATTAGCCGCTGCTGCAGAAAAAATTGCGGAAGCTAAATTAGCTGCTGAAGTCGAAAACTCGGTCGAACCTCAAGCCTAAAACAATTCATACCCCTGCTATTTCTAGGGCGTTCATCAGCAGTTGATGTACGCTAGTCATTGGGATTTTTCCAGGAGTGGGTAAGGGGCCATCCCCGATTAAAAGTGCGCAATCCTCATCGTTTTCGCAAATAAGTCCGTGGCTTCCCCTAACAATTGAATGATCTAAAGGGATCAGATCCATCAGGGTTCTAAAGCCTAATTTTTTACCCAGTAGTTTTCTTAAGACCTTCAATTTTGGGAAAAGTAACTTGGGATCAAAGAACAATTCGCAAGGGTCGTACCCTGGCTTTCGATGTATATCTACGGTGCGGGCGAAGTCTGGAGCTCTTTTTTCATCTAGCCAATAAGGGTATGCAAACCATTTGTCGGGATCTGATAAGGCAACAAGCTCGCCTGTTCTGGGGTGGTCAAGTCCTTGTGCGATTTTATCTTCTTTGTCCAACAGTTTTTGGATACCCGGCGTGGCTTCCAATAAAAATTTAACAAGTGTTACATCTTTATTATCTTTAATGTATATATGTGCAACTTGATGATCACAAACTGCGAAAGCACGACTGGCAAAGAAGTCGATAGTTTCGCCAAAGGGGCCGTCCCTAGTCAATAAAAAGCCATTCTTTCGCAAAATTTTGTTGGGCTCGATTGCTTCCTTGACATCGCAATGACCGTATTCACTTACCACCCAAACCCGAGCCCCTATCGATTTTGCAGCTTCCAAGATTGGGGCCGACGCTTCATCAAGTTCGGCTACAAGTTTTGGAATATTTGAACCAGAAACACCTAGGCGCTGAGGTTGGTAATCAAGGTGGGGTAGGTAGATAAGGGTGAGATCTGGGTTTTCGTCCTTTATGACTTCAGCAGAAGCTTGGGCAATCCATCGGGTGCTGGGTAACCCTGCCATCGGTCCCCAAAACGAAGGGAAGGGGAATCGTCCGAGCTTTTGCTCGAGCGAATCTGCAAGCGGTTGTGGATTTCCCGAAATGCCAAAGGCTTTATTACCATCAGCACCGTAATAAGGTTTTGGAGTAACGCTGATATCAAGATCGGCCCCCTGATTAAACCACCAAAACATTTTCGCACATTTGAAGTCAGTTCCCTTAGCTTTAGCCATCCGCTTGGCTGTTTTATAGATTGGTTCGGCCTCGATAAGATGGTTGGATTGTTGCCAAAACCTGACCTCTTTAGTGTCGCGAAATAACCAGCCATTTCCTACAATTCCGTGGACAGACGGTTCTTTTCCGGTAAGTATAGTCGCTTGGCAGGTGGTAGTGACTGCGGGAAGCGATTCCTTCAAGGGTCGCATCCAGCCTTGGGTGGCAATTTTTTGCAATCGGGGGGCAAAGGGTAGCAGTCGGGGCGTTAGCCCAACGGCATTGATTAAAACCAGTGGAGGAGTTTTTTTCATAAAAGCCTTATTTCTTCTACTCTGATATTGGTTTTATGACCCATGTTTTCTTATAATTTCCACACCGTGATGGATTAGGATTGTTTAACAAAATGAGGAACATTGTGAACCAGAATTATCTTTTTACCAGCGAATCTGTTTCTATGGGGCACCCCGATAAAGTCGCAGACCAAATTAGTGATACCATTTTAGACTTCTGTCTACTACATGACCCTACTAGCAGGGTAGCATGTGAAACTTTAGTTACAACTGATTATGTTTGCGTGGCAGGTGAAATAACCACCAAGGCTCCGCTTACTCGCACTGCTGTTGATAAGCTTGTTCGTGGAACCATCCGAGAAATCGGTTATGTTGACCCCAACATCGGTTTCGCAGCAGATACTTGTCAGATTGATTGCAGATTGCATTCTCAATCGCCTGATATTTCAATAGGGGTAGATGGCGGTGGGGCTGGGGATCAAGGGATGATGTTTGGTTTTGCTTGTGAAGAAACCAAATCTTTAATGCCTTTACCAATTTTCTTGGCTCATCGATTAGTTGAAAATCACGCAAAAATGCGCGAAAATGGCAAGCTAAAGTTCGTCCGACCCGATGCGAAAAGTCAGGTCACCATCGAATACAAACCCGATGGCTCGGCACATCGGATTCATACCGTTGTCCTTTCTACACAGCACGATGATTCCGTTGTTGATATCAAGAAAAAGAAAAAAGTATTTTCCGATAAGGCTCGCGAAGATATTCTTAACACCTTAATTATTCCTACTCTTAAGGCAGAACGCCCAGACCTTGTTGATGGAAAAAGCAAATTTTATATTGTTCCGGTCGGCGAAACTTCTAAAAAATATTCTGACGATGTCGTTTTATGTCACATCAACCCTACCGGTATTTTCCTTGAAGGCGGTCCTCACGGCGACTGTGGCCTTACTGGTAGAAAAATTATTGTCGATACCTACGGCGGTAGAGGCAGGCACGGAGGTGGTGCTTTCAGTGGTAAAGATCCAACAAAGGTTGATCGATCTGCTGCCTACATTTGTCGCTATATTGCTAAAAATGTTGTCAAGGCGGGGCTGGCTGGTCAGTGTGAAGTTCAGCTGTCTTATGCCATTGGTTACCCCGACCCAATCAATATTTGGGTTAGTACCTTTGGAACAGCGAAGCACGGTTTAACCGATGACAAAATTTCTGATCTCATTCGCAAGAACTTCCTGCTTACGCCTAAAGGCATTATCGAGACTTTGAACTTGCGCAGGCCAATCTACAAGGAAACTGCAAGAAATGGCCATTTCGGTCGCGAATTACCAAACTTCACTTGGGAAAAAACAGATAAAGCAAATGCCTTAAAAGCTGCAGCGGGCATCAAGTAAGATTTGTATTATGCTAATGACCAAGGCCTAAGCTTGGGGGTTTCATCCTCAAGCTTAGGCTTTTTTTCTTTCCCATTACTACTGCAAGAACCGCAGCCCCCTTTGCTACTACACGAACCACAATCGCTGCCTTTGGAACCGCAATTACCTGATCCACAGGAAGTTTCTGGTGGAGTTTCTTGAAGTGGAAGATTGGTGTTTTCGACAAAAATATGTAGGTCGAAATCCTGTGAAATCTTTGAGACCAAATCCCTTAGGTCGCACTTTGGTTCTGCTGCAAGATGCAGAATGGCGTGTTTGCAATCAAGCAGAACTTCTACATCCATAATAGCCGCAGGAAGGTTTAACGCTGCTGCTGTTTCCTGCGCAGCAAAAAATATCCGTTCTGAATTAGTTTGATTGATAAGGGTTTGATTTTCATCCGAGGGCAAGAAGGTTCTATTCAGTTTACCAACGGTGGTGTTCGGTAAAAAAGTTGTAATGGTGGGGAAAGAAGGCGAGATGATTTCGCCTGCTTCGATACCACGGTGAGTTTCGATTACGACAAGTTCGCCTCGGGTAAGTTGTAAAGGCAGGTGAGATCGGAAGCGGCCGAAATCACCTGCTTTTCCGTATCGAACTAAGTACTCTAAGGAGGGTGTGTTCATAATTATTCTTGAGGAAGGCCCAAAAATTCATACATATACTTGTCGTATTCAGCTTGTCCGCGTTCGGAACTAAGGTCGAGGCGAAGTTCATTAATAACTTTAATGCTTTGATTTTTAACCCAATCAACCCAGCAATCGGTGCAGATAAGTTCGAAAATCTTATTGCCTAGTTCATCTTTAAGAGGAGGTGAGTTAAGTTTTTTGGCTTTGGATCCCGCCATACAACCGGGGCGCTGGCATTGTATATTTCCCTGCTCGCCGGTTCCCGTCTTCACTGGGGTTATTGGTTTTTTTGATTCCGGAATCGCTTCACCTAGTTCCTTAAGCATCCGAGCCATTTCATCGCGTGGCATATTATCGCCCCGCTCATCCGCAACTTGAAAACCCTTTTGCAGGGCGGAAACGGCTTCAGCTTTTTTATCAAGAGAAATCAGGGAATTGCCCAAAAGTTGAAATACCTTCGAGAATTGAGGGCTGAGTTCTAAAGTCCTGTTAAAGGCAGCAACTGCCTCACTAAATTGCTTGTTTTCCATGTAAAGTTGCCCGAGGCGATAGTGCCCTAGTTCATTATCAGGGTCATCGTTGGCCATCTTTTGAAATTGTGTGATGCGGTTCTCAAGCTCTGACATTATATAAACTCCTATGAGCATAAAAATTAAGGAATACAATAAAGGGCTGATTGCCCCTAATTCTATTGTAAAGATATATTCGAATAATTCGAAACTATTTGGGTTCTAAAATCAGAAAAGGCGTTTCCTGCTTAATGGTAGTGCGCGCCTTGGTGAGATTATCGGTAACAGAAACTTCAACCCTAAATCGCCCCGGTCTATTGGGCCGGAGCGGAAAATTAATCGGGAAGATATCTTTGAATTCTTCCGGAAGATCCTTGGCTTCCCCCGTAAAAGGCTTACTCAAAGTCGGCTTGCCTGCTTCGTCAAGAATTCGAATGGTGAAAGCCATATTAGGTTTTCTAGTCTGGGGGTCTACTTCAAATCCGGTAACACAAAATCGAAGAACAAATTCTTGCCCCGGTACCCCTAAGGGTGGAGTGGGAAAATTATTCTCATCAACCATATGCCAAAGGACAAACCCAAGCGACTTAGGCAAAACTTCAAAAGTATGGCTAAGAGAAGCCGTTCTTTTATCGGTTAAATCGGTAAGCATAAGCTTGTAAGTGTAGCTACCGGGAAGCATTTCTAAACCGATGGGGGTCGCAGCATAGGCAGGCAACCGAGAACCCCCCAGAGGATTAAAAGATTCAACTTCCTTGGGTACGGTTTTTAAAATTGATTTACCATCTTTGTTAAATAGTTCACCAGCAAGGCTATAAATGCCTCTGCCATTTGCATTGATGGTTAAATTGTTAATGTCGAAAGCTAAAATAAAATTATCGCCTGGATGGTAATTCTTCGAGTCAGGACGGTTGGCACCATAAAGCCCCATTGGGGTGCGAACATTTAAAAATTCTAATGGAGTTGCAGCAGTTTGACCAAAGGTTGACAAAATAATCATAGTTAAAGTTTGCAACATACCAATCACCTCATCAACTTTGGAAAAAAGCCAACAGTATTGTGATCATTTGGGGTCATTTTTTGCCATATCAATTTTCTCTTTGAACTAATTACTTTAAAAATAATTAGTTCTTTACTTGTCAAACTTGAATTGCACTTGCTATAAATGCAAATGTTATCTCTCGGGTTGTGCTATCGTGGCACGATTTATTAGAGCCCGACTTTGGGCGAACTGGACTTCGCTTAAATAGGGAATGTTCTTGCGAAAGTGAGGTGATTTTAATGCGTAAAATGATCCAGGTGAGGCTGCTTTAGAGCGGCTGACGGGCTGCCCGTCTAGCAGCTTCAAATAGTAAAAGACCCCAAGGTATATCGCCTTGGGGTCTTTCTTTTTTGTTAAATTAAGAAGCGTTGGCCCAAGGTATGATCGGGTCACTTGTGTCGTTATGTTTTCTTTTGGCTACTTTTTCCTGATAGACCAGAGTATTTAAGCCACAATGTGAACAAGGGCAAGATTCAATCCGTTGTTTCTCAAAGACGGAATTAGAAATAGGCACATTCCAGCTTTTTTTGCAATTCGAACAAACTATTTTACTTTTTAAAATATCCATTTTTACCCTAATAGCTTGAATAACCCTGAAGTAATCAAGACACACATAACTATTCAATCGGTATTTTCCAACTCCACCTTAAATAATAATTCTGCACCTTAGAAACTAAAATACTCATTGAAAAACTAGGTAGGATTGCTTAAAAGTGTTTTTGATTCCCCAAGAGTTGAAAACCTTTGAAACCTTTACAAATATGAAATTGCCATACGCTGATCGGTTGCCCATTTTCGTAATACCAAAAGCAGGGTAATTCCTCTACCGAATCAAACGCCTTTCTTGCAGTAGGAGAAACAATCCCGATAACTAAAAAATCTTTGCCAAGAAAATCTTCAGGGTGGTCGATGGGATTATGCCATAAATCGTATTGGCTGTGCCTATCGCCATTCATTAAACCAAGGGAGTAAGCTTGAGGATGTCCCTTGCAATAAAATCCGATTTCGCCCGGAACATTCCAACTGCCTCCTACAAGAACGAGTTCTTTTCCTGTGCTAGCAGTGAATTGATCTCTTAACCTATCAATTTCTTTAGCAACAGAAATCCAACCACGAAGCCTGCAAGTGGGGTCAAATTTTCTTAAAGGAAATGGATTTGAAGCAGAGGGTTTATCAGCAAATAATAAGAAGAGTGGCCTAATCCATTCGCTTTGATGCATAAGAATAGAAATGGCAAGCCCAAACAAAATGAAAGTGGGAATGAAAATTTTACAGCAAGCTTGCAAAAATTTATTCTGCCCTGCGATTATTTCTTGAATTAGTAAAATCATTAAAACCAATCCAGAAAGATAGGCCGTCACTGGCCAGTTCATTTCTCCACCCCCGGTTTTTGGACTGAATCCAAAAAACACTAAAAAGGTGATTGCTGACATCCACCATAAAAATTGCTTCTTTGGGTCTTCTTGATTCCAAGGGCGGAAATGCCAAATCGCCCAAGACCATAAGATAAACCAATAACCTAAAAGTAATCCAAATTGTTGCCCTATATAGGTCAGGGGGCCTAACCATTGAATACGAGGCCCCTCGTGCATACCTGCAAGTGCGCTTACATGATGAAATGAAATCCAGTGGTTTTGAATGTTCCATATAAGTATAGGAAGCGAACAAAAGGCTGCACTTAATCCTAATACCCAAGGGCCTGGCTTAATAAAATAAATCCGATAATTTGGCGTGAATAGAAAAAAACAAGCCAGCGAACCTATCCACAATACCATTGTGTACTTCGCTAAAATCCCAAATCCAATCGTTACCCCTGCTGCAAGCCAAGCCCAGCTTTTGTTTTCAAATAATGCCATATATCCAAATACTAAACCCCAAACCCAAGCACAAGTGTAGGGCGCATCGATGGTAATAAGCGAACCTGCTGCAGCGATAGGAGGAATAGAAACCGAGATGATAACCACGCCCAATCCCGCATAGGAATTGTTGGTAGCTTTCATCGTAAGAACATAAATGCCCCAGACTAAAAGAGTACCGCAGATAACTGCAGGAAATCGAACTGCGGGCATTTCCGAACCCGAAATAGCCAAGCTTATTGGCCCAAATAATTCAAGGCTTGATCGGATTAACCAAGAAACCATAGGACCCTTGCTGTAGTAACTCCAATCAAGATGGCGTGACCAATCCCAATAATGTGCTTCATCGGGGGCAAGGTTTAAGGGACAGAAAAAAAGCAAGTAAAGTAGGTGTAGTAACCCCGAACCGATAATAAGCGTAAGAGCAAGCCATTTAGTTTTGGTTTGCATTTTTTCCTGATCCGTAAGCATAGTCACTCTGTTTAGATTCCATCCGATAAATAAGCCTGTGTTTCTTTTACGAAACCAGATAAGCTAAGGTCAAGACCGGGTCTAATTGCAGAGGCTTGCCCTATTGTTAAAATGGGATAGCGTTTGTTATGGGGGTTGCAAAAATGGTATGGAATACTTATTACGCCTTTGATAAAAGACTAGGAATAAGACAGGTTAAGAAATTTTATCCGATGATTTTTAGGGTGATTTACAATGAGAAATCTTTTAGCACTTGCAGCATTTTGCGTTATTACTTTCGCAACAGTGGGTTATTTCCAAGGTTGGTATCAAGTCAAAACAAATCTTTCCTCTGATGGGAATCGCAATTTGAATATTGATTTTAATACCAAGAAAATAAGCACCGATGTTGATAAAGGTCGCGATTTTCTTCAGGAAAAATTGAAGACGATCGAAGAAAATGATAAGAAAACAGCTAAAGTTGATTAGTCCGTTTTTGCTCTAATTCTTCTTGCTAAGGTATTCAAGCAGCTTGTTAGCACAGGCCTTTGAAAAAGCTGAATCATTAATATGCAAATCAAACTCAATCAATTCAACATCTGGGCTTAGCCAAAGTTTTAGACTATCCAATAATGCTTTATTCGCTTCAGGCCACCAAAAAGGTTGGCCCACCGCATCAAGCGAAGAAATCCCGTTTTTGGGAAAAAGCAGAGCCGTTGCACCTTTTGCCGCACTTGCTTTTAATCCAATTTCCTTACCCATCAAAGCGTTTTCTTCTGGTGTGGTGCGCATTAAAGTGACATTGGGGTTATGAGGGTAAAGCAATCGATGCTTAAATTTTTCGGGCACGCTATCTCGAGGGCCAAAGTTCACCATATCAAGTGCGCCAACCGAAATGACTTGTGGAATGCCCATAAAAGCTGCAGCGGTTAATCTATCTTGGCCAGCACTTAAAATACCCCCAACTTGCTCATCTGCAATTTCTGTGGTGGTGATATCCAAAACCCCTTTAATAATCCCATCTAAAATAAAGGATTCCATAGTTAAGCCACCTGTACCCGTGGCGTGGAAAACCAAAACCTCGTGCCCCGCTTGTTCTAAAAGATTACGCGCAAACTCAACGCAAGGTGTGGTAACCCCAAACATAGTTGCGCCAAGCAATTGGACTTCCGAACTGTTAGCGTCAATGGTGTTATCTTCAGGACGAATTTTTAACATACCTGCCATTGCATTGGCGCCATTAACTAAAACCTTTTTACTAATGCGATTAAGTCCACTAATATCGACTACCGAGTGCATCATAAGGATATCCTTGACGCCAACAAAAGGTCGAACTTGGCCGCTAGCAAGGGTACTGATCATAAGTTTGGGGATGCCAAAAGGAAGGGATCGCATAACGGCGGTAGCAAGTGTGGTGCCCGCCGAGCCCCCCATACCTAAAACAGCGTTAATCTTACCTTGACGGAATAGTTCTAAAGCAATTTTGGTGAGGCCTTTGGATGCGGCTTCAATGGATTTGCCTCGGTTTTTTTCGAGCAAGATTTTTTTTAAAGTGGTTCCAGCAGCTAAAAAAACTTCATCGCGAGAAATATCCGGGGTGAAGGTTGCAGGCTCAAGTACCCCTGCATCCGCACAAATACAGTTCAGCCCTCGAATTTCAAGCAGCGATTTGAGAAAAGCAAATTCAGTGCCTTTGGTATCAAAAGTCCCGGGTAAAAAAACATTCATATGCAATCCTTTCCTAATTGTCGTTTAGAAAAGTATACGCAGAACGATTTAGAAGTTAGATTAAAAATGCAAAGCTTAAATATTTTTTGCATTAGTAACGAATGATAGTATCAAAACTCAATCGGAAATCTTGCAGATAATTGTTACCTACAACAGCCCAATCTAGGCCAATTCCCGATTGAACTCTTTCCGACCATTTGTAGCGTAAGCCCGGGCCAAGCGTGACAACACTTTGTCCACCGATAGATTGTCCGCCAAAGTTAACAAGGTCAACGCCATCGAAATTAAAAACGCTTTGTCCACCCTTGGTGTAGACGAACCAGTTGAAATTAAGCATAGGGTAAAAGCGGTGCCAGTTTAAAACATCGTAGTCGATCTGTGCGCTGAGGTTTAAATAGTTGGACCGTGCATCGTTGGTGGAAATATTCCAATTAAGAACGCTCATCACATCGAAGCTGCCGTACGAACTTCTGCCAAAGCTATAAGCAGCAGAAATATAAGGAGTAAGAGAAAGGCTGCCGGTGTTTTGGAAGGCTCGCTGAGGGCCACTAGGGATTTCAAAAGTAAGGCCGGTGGCTGCAACTAGGTTGTTTTTCTCATCCCGCCAGAAGGTCCATTTAGCCCCAAACCACATTTCCGAAAAACTCAAATCGCTGTTGAAACCAGCATTTTGCTCAGTTGGATTAAGAGAAATCCAGCCAAATTTACTGATAACAAAAGAAATTCTTTCTGTGATTGCTACCCTCGCCTGAGCACCTAGGTAATTAACATTTCCGCCTTGAAGGGTTTCATTTTTACCTGGAATAGTTTGGTACATATATAAAGGGCGTACCTCGGTGAGTGCCCTTGGGTCTTCGAATAAAAATAAATTGGTAGTCGGGCTGGCAAAATTATCGAAGGCGTGGTCGCTTTCAAAAAGTTTACGGCCTGTGCCCCCAGCAAAAGGGCCATTCCCCAAATACTCCCTGGCAGAATCTAAAAAATTCTGATTGTTTGCTGCTGGTGGGTTGTCTAAAGGCATCCCCGTGGATCCTGGAATATAAGGGGATGGTGGGTTTCCATAATTAGGAGGTGGAAATGTAGGCGCAACATTACTTGGTACCGCAGGCGGAACTCCGCTTGGTGTCATCGCACCCGGGGGAACTGCCCCCTCTCCTTGCGTTAATATTATTGGGCTCTTCCCCGAGGTTGAAGCTCCAAGTGGTAAGGGTTGACCAATGGTTGCGCCACCCCCCGATGTTAAAGCAGGTCGTTTGTTCGCTCCCATCCAAATTCCTTCTTGGCCCCAAGTAAGATTGGGTGCAACTAAAATTCCAATACCTACCAAGTACAGCTTAATGAGAAGCTTGCTGGGTTGAATATTCTGAAGCATAATTTTCTCTCCATCGGGAATGGCACAATCTCACTTCCCGGTTTGCGTATCAATTTGCCTAGCATTTAATCGAAGCTTAACTTGTTTTCAAAAAGTAAGCTCAAAACCGAATCCATTTAAATTAAGCAGACCCTAAAGTAAATTTCGGGTAGAGTAATTCAAGGCCGGCCCTATGTACTTCTTCTTAAGGTTTGACAAGATGAAAATATCACTTTTAAGCAGACTTTTTATATTAATGTTGTTTGGGGTAAGCTTGGCAAGTATGGCAAAAGGTTGGTGGGTAAATGGGCACGCAACTCTTACCGAAGCCGCTGCTTCTGCCTTACCTGATGATATGCCCGAATTCTTCCGCAATGGGGGTAAAGCTCTTGCTCACTTCGTTGGTGACCCCGATCGCTGGAAAAACCCTACCTCGAAATTTCTTCGCGCCTCGAGTTCTGCGGATCATTTTCTCGACCTCGAAGATGTAGAAGGCAAAGACCTTCCCTCTGATAGGTATAAAGCAATCGAATTACTAAATTCGATAAAAAAGAGGCCAGAAAATGTGGGTATGCTTCCTTATGCCATTCTCGAAAATTATGAACGCCTGGCTTGTGCCTTCTACGATTTTAGAAAGCTTGATAAAAACACTCCCGAAATTGAAAAAGATGCTATCAAATGGAAGTGCCTTTTGCACGCCGGGGTAATGGCCCATTTTACTACCGATCTTTGCATGCCTTTGCATACCACCGTGAATTACGATGGCAAGAAAATTGATGGAAAAATCAAGCAGAAGGGCATTCACGCAAGAATCGATAGCTTCCCCGAAAAATTTGAATTCAAAGTCGCTGACTTAGCCAAAGGGCTTAAAGCTAACAAGCTTGACCCCGATATGGTCTGGAATAAAGTCATTGAATCGATCCGCGATTCGCATCGTCATGTCGAAACCTGCTATGAATTCGACAAACAAAATGCCTTTGTTCAGCCTAACGAAGAAAGTAAAAAGTTTATAACCGAGCGTTGCAGAATGGGGGTTCAGCTTACTATGGATATTTGGTATAGCGCTTGGTTAAAAAGTGCCACAATGCCTAAGCATTATTAAAAGAATACACCCATTTAAAAAAAACCCCAAGGGAGTTGGGGGTTCTTTTTGGGCGCCGGGGTCTACTTAAAAAGAAAGCTCGATTCCAAGAGTGATCCCTTGGAGCCAAAGATCAGTACTGTTGAAGCTAAAGGCAGGCCGGCCATTTCCTACATTCAAATCTACAGTAGAACCAGGCCGAGAAACACTAGACCAGTAAATTACATTGTACCCTGCGTAGGCTCGGATCCAATCTCGGAAGGTATAGCCCAGATTCACTCCAAGTTCGGGAACAAAAGAAAACTTTTCTTTGGAGTATTGACCAATGTTGGTGTCTGCAGCAAGGAAACCTGTAGGCGCTGTAGATGAAGTAGAACCATTGGTAAAGGATGTAAGGCCTGTTATATTAATCGATTGTTGTGTGCTACCAATCGCAAGCTTAGGAATAACATTTACAAACCAGCGATCTTTATGAAGTTGAATGTTGGCACCAATTTGACCACCATAAAAGTCACTGTTGGTTTTGAAGTTATCGGTTGAAGCCGAGATAACCTGACCGGGCAAGGGGTTAAAACTGCTGCCAGTGATATCAAGGCTTTCTTTTAAACCAAGATATCTAAAACCGAATAAACCATCAACCGTCATAGAAGCGCCATTGATGAAGTTGTGCTTCAAATTGCCTTCTGCCCCCCAAAGTTTGCTATCAAAGGTTGAAGTAAAAGCCCCAGCATTAGTAGAAGGAGAGGAAAGAACTTGTGCAGAAGGAACTCCAAGAGAAACATTGTTAAAAGGCCTTGCAAGTAAAGGCGCCCCAGGCGAAGCAAGATTTATTTGGTCCATTTGAGTTTCAAGAAACAGGAAATTAGCTTCGAAAGCGAGGTTGTGTTCCTTAGAAAGCCAGTAGTCCATATTGAACCTTGCGCCGCTACGCATTTCCCCGCCATAAGAATTATTTCCAAAAAGGATCGAAGTGTTAGGATCATTAAGAATGCCTGTGGTACCGGTTGTAGAAAGAGTGGCAATCTTATCGCCTTTCATCCACCACATTAGGTATTCGGCATTAAAGGAAATTTTTTCGGACCCTTTAGGCCGAGAGACTTCCTCTAAAATGGGTGTAGGTTCGGGGTTAAGGTCCTTTTTCTCTGCGCCATCTTTTGTGACATCGAGCGTAATTTTTTTAGATTCACCAGAAGTCTTTAACTCTGGCAAGGATTCTCCCGGTGTTATTTTGACAGGAATTTCAGACGCCTTTGTGCCTGTTCCCAAAAATCCGAGTGCGAAAATTCCTAATGGCAATAACTGTTGTAGTCTCCAGTGCCTTAGCATGGAAATCCCTCCCTTAAAATGCAATCCATCTTCCTTGACGGATTGTTGATTAAAATCATCCCCGAATGATTCCCCCCGGAATCAGGGTTGATCCTATGACTGGTTTTTATTTCGTCTTTGTTGATCTGGTTGAAACATATAAATTAGTGATAACCCCTGTAGGAATTGTGAGGGGGAATAGGATAACCCTTGGAGTTGTAACAACGATTAAACACGGAATGAAAGGAAAAGGCAAAAAAAGCGTTAAACCTTACCAAGTTTGCTGTCTTAATACTGGATTTGTTGTTTGTATCGGTTATACTCCTACTTCTTGCCAGTAAAATAAGGAATTCTTTGACCTATGGAATCAAACACGCCCCCAGAGCCTTTAGACCCTAAAATGGTTAAAACTGCTTTCAAAGCATTTAAAAAAAGGCTAAAAATTACCCAACTCGATGAAGATTCTCGCCTAGGAAGGGGCCCTATGTCTGGCGGCAGCCATTCTTCCATTGTTGCGATCCAACCACCGGTCGATTTCGGTCCTGAAATCTGGCAAGAGTTGGTCAAGCAAGGAAAGCTAAAGCCCGCAGGTCGTGGTTTGTTTGAATTAGTTAAAGAAATTTGATTTACCTTAAATTAGAGGAACCTATGAAAAACTTAATCTCATCTTTTTCTATTTGTGCTTTCTCGCTTACCGGGGCAATCCTTGTCTCCCAAACTTTTGCTGATTCTTGGCCTAGTTTCAGAGGTCCTTCTGATAATGGGCAGGTTAAAGGTTACAAACTTCCTGATGGTTTTAAATCAGGCCAAGAACTTTGGAAGCAAACTATTCCTGGAAAAGGTTGGTCTACTCCTGCGGTCGTTGCAGGCAAAGTTTTTCTTACCACCGCTATTCCAAATGGCGAAGGACCACAAGTAAATCAATCTCTCGAAGCAATCTGCTTAAGTGCCAGTGATGGCAAGATGTTGTGGAAGACCCCAATCGTAGAACAAAAAGGCGAAACCGCGCCTAAGATTCACGGAAAAAATAGCCACGCTTCTCCTTCTCCTATTTGGCACCTAGGAAAACTTTATGTCCATTTCGGGCATATGGGAACCGCTTGCCTTGATGAGCAAGGTAAAATTATTTGGAAAGTCCCTGGGCTTTATTCCAAACCCGTTCACGGTAATGGTGGTTCTCCCATCCTTGTTGACGACCTTTTGATTTTTAGTTGCGATGGCTCCGATGCTCAAAAAGTCGTAGCTATTAAAATTAATGACGGATCTCTTGCTTGGAGTACCGATCGAAATGCCAGCCCTACTAAACCTTTTTCTTTTTCCACCCCCGAACTTATTGAAGTTAATGGCAAGAAAATGGTTGTTAGCCCGGGTAGCGATATGGTTGCTGCTTACGACCCTAAAACCGGTGCGGAAATTTGGCGCGTTAAGTACAAAGGCTATTCGGTTATTCCTAAACCCATTTTCTCTAACGGCTTAGTCTTTGTCTCTACTAGTTACGATAAGCCTTCTCTTTATGCCATTAAACCTGATGGCAAAGGCGATGTCACCGAAACCCATGTTGCTTGGAAGCTTGATAAAAGTATCCCTCATACTCCCTGCCTAGTTTCTGAAAAGAAAGATATCTTTATGGTGGCTGATAATGGGATGGCAAGTTCTATTGAAGCTGCCACAGGAAAAATTCATTGGCAAGAACGCATCCCTGGGGCTTACTCTTCTTCTCCCATTGTTTCAGATGGTAAAATTTATTTTCAAAATGAAGAAGGTAAAACCACGATCCTCAAAGCCGATAGAACTTTCAAACAAGTTGCTAGCTCTGATATTGGAGACAGAACCCTTGCTTCTTTTGCGGTCGCAGAAGGTAAAGTGTTTTTGCGAACCGAAAAGAGTCTATTTGCCTTTGCCTTAAAAAGTGTCGCTTCAAGGTAATGCCTACAAAAGGCTCTCGTTCTACAGTAAGGCTTTGAAATAAGTTTAAAAAAAAAGAGTGCTTCAGAGAAATTTGAAGTGCTCTTTATTATTATCTGGACTTTTGCAAATTCAGGCCAGTCCCAGTTTTTGTATGACCTGATCGCTGGATCTTGAAAACTCTGTCGCCTACAAGATGGCCCAAGACAATGTACCTTTAAGTGTTTTTCCGAAGGAATGCCCGACAAAGTTTCGCCGCTGGTAGTCAGCTTTTAGAGTGCCCAATCATGCGCACGACCCTGCCCGAGTTAGCGCATCTGGAGATTCTGCCAGTTGCCCGCCCCCTGAGTTTGGCATCTATGGCGATGGACATTCCGCAAGGGTTAGGTGCAGAAATGTTAGATTCATCGGGAAACAAATACTGCTTTCGGATTGGCACGCCCTTCCGCTGGAGCTTGGGATCGTGACCGGCCAACCTGCGTTTTACTTTGGCTCATGTGTCAGCGTCCGAGCGTCCCACACCTTCACCATCTTATCGTGGCTTGCCGATGCCAGCCGTTGTCCGTCCGGGCTAAACGCCACGCTCCTGACATCGCTAGTGTGCCCTTTCAGAGTGAACATCTCCTGACCGCTGGTGGCGTCCCACACCTTCACCATCTTATCGTGGCTTGCCGATGCCAGCCGTTGTCCGTCCGGGCTAAACGCCAGGCTACTGACCCCGCTGGTGTGCCCTTTCAGAGTGAACATCTCCTGACCGCTGGTGGCGTCCCACACCTTCACCATCTTATCGTAGCTTGCCGATGCCAGCCGTTTCCCGTCTGCGCTAAACGCCACGCCCCAGACCTCGCCGGTGTGCCCTTTCAGAGTGAACATCTCCTGACCGCTGGTCGCATCCCACACCTTCACCGTCTTATCCCGGCTTGCCGATGCCAGCCGTTTCCCGTCTGCGCTAAACGCCACGCTATAGACCTTGTGGGTGTGCCCTTTCAAAGTGAACATCTCCTGACCGCTGGTGGCGTCCCACACCTTCACCATCTTATCGTAGCTTGCCGACGCCAGCCGTTGTCCGTCCGCGCTAAGCGCCACGCTATAGACCTTGTGGGTGTGCCCTTGAAGATTCAACTGATAGGAATGAGCCAGGCGGTTCCAGTAATGCCATTCAAAGCCGCGCAAGTCTGGCTCGCCCGGCTGCGGTTGGGTCTTTTTCAAAGAATCGAGCAGGAGTCCGACCTCCGAACTCTCCCAATGGTGCTGAGCGAGCGTCATTTGGACGGCATACAACCCCTGGCGAGCCTCTTGCTCTTTCGCTTCTGCTCGTTCACGCTGTTTGCGTTCGAGTTCGGCCTTCTTGTCTGCTCGCTCGCGCTGTTTGCGTTTGAGTTCGGCCTTGTCGTTTGCTCGGTTTGTTTCCACGGCCAACTCTCGGGCGGAGGCCCGGACGGCGAAGTATGAACTGACGACCGTGCCGATCAGCAGCGAGAGGGCGACGACCACTAACCACGCAGACATTCTCGTTATCTTCATCGTTAGGATCCTCGTGCGAACTCTATCAGGGGACGAAGCGAACCGATGCCGTTAACGCGGGGTCACAGGAAAATAAGTTGCCAAACTCACGAAGAGCCGCCTGCAACACCTGCGGAAAAGCCACGATTCCTAGCATAGGTTGACCCTCTGTAGTCCACCTTGAAACGGCATTCTATCATCTGATTTGAACCCAATTGCCCTATTTTGCCAAGAACAAACTCAAGTTTGCAAAAGTCCAGTAATTAATTCTCTGCAAGATGACAATGAATCCGATTCGCCATCAAAGCCCTTTCCTCGCCAAATTCCAGCGGTCTGCTTTGTATCTTCTCATGAGCCTAATTTAATACATAGAGAAATGAAAAAGAGCCACGAAGCGTTTAAGATGGCTTTCGTGGCTCTTGGAGTTTTTATACTTCGACTTAATCCTTCTTTACAAGGATGTAATCTTTGGCGCCATCGGGCAGTAAGACTTGAAAAAGTACACCCTCGGTATAATTAGCTTTCTCAGTAAGCTCTTTCACTTCGGTGGATGATTTAACTTCTTTTTTATCGACTTTATTGATGACCATGCCAACGCGTAAACCGGCTTGATAACCAAGGCTTTCACGGTCAACCTTGATAATGATCACTCCTAGAGTGTTTGGCTTGTAGCCAAATTTTTCACCTAGGTCAGAATTTAGCTGGCCCACTTCGATTCCAAGTTTATCAAGGTTGGTATCCCCTTCGATAGTAGGTTTTTCAGGTGTTCTTGGGGTTAATCCACGAGATAACCCGAATTGTTTGGGCTGTTCGGTTATGGTGATATTCACTTTTATTTCCTTGCCATCACGAACTACTTTGAATTCGGAGGCTTTATCTAAAGGAAGTGAGGCGACGGAAAACTGAAGGTCTTTACTATCTTGAATAATCTTGCCACCCACTTCGATTATAATGTCGCCTGATTGAATCCCGCCTTTTCCAGCAGGGCCGTCTTCCATAACTTGAGTGATGATTACACCCTTGGGGTTTTTGAGACCAAGCTTTATTGCAACCTGTTCGTCTTCAATGTCCTTGATCGCAACGCCAAGGTATCCTCTCCGAACAACGCCATCTTTAAGGAGTTGCTCTTTGACAGTTTTGGTAAGTTTGGAGGTAATAGCCATGCCAACGCCTTGGAAGCCCCCATTTTTGGTTTTAATAGCGGAGTTAACGCCAATAACTTGGCCATCAAGATTAACTAAAGGTCCGCCACTGTTACCGGGATTAATAGCGGCGTCGGTTTGGAGAAAGTCTTCGTAGAAATTAAGTTTAAGGCTTCTGCCCTTGGCACTGATGATCCCTGAAGTGACCGACCCGGTGAGGCCGAAAGGGGCACCTAAAGCAAGCACCCGGTCGCCTATTTCAGATTCATCTGAATCACCAAACTGCAGAAAAGGCAGGTTTTTAGCATTAATTCGAACGATAGCTAAATCGGTTTTAGGATCGCCTTTAATGTCTGTGGAAGTAAATTTTCTGCCATCATTGAGTGTAACTTCAACTTTGTCTGCCCCTTCAACCACATGATAATTGGTGACGATGACGCCATTGGGTTCGACAATAAAGCCCGAGCCAAAACCGCCTGGAGTTTCATTAGGAGATTCTTCGCCATTGCGATTTTTAAATTCCTCGAAGAATTTTCTAAACTCTTCAGGAATTTGGGGGTTGTCCGGAAGTTGATTTCTTCTTTTTTGACCCTGATCTTTAAGGCGAACAGGTTTTGCTTTTGACTCAATGCTAACCACGGAGGGAAGCACTTTCTTTACCACATCTCGGTAAGAAACGATATCTTTACCTTTGGTGGTTGGAGCGGGGGAAGGTTGCCCTTGAATCCAAGGGGAAATTACAAATCCTGCTAATCCTGCGAATAGTAGAGCCACTGCAAACATATTTTTCATTAGAAACGCTCCTTGTAAAATATTAACTTCAGTCAAATCTTTATACCCGATTGTGTCAATCGACAAAACTCTGATTTGTTTACGAAGGTTAAAGTCAAAAAGTTCAAAAAAAACAAAACAATATAAAGCCAGTTCCAGCAACAATTTAAGTAGTATTTACTTAAAAAATAAGTGTAAAAAATCCTTTTGCCTTTAAACCTCTATAATTTAGTTATAGTCAGAGACTTCTGGCTTCCTTTATATAAGTGTTGGTTTTTAAGTGTGAAGTATATGAGTGATAATAATCAACCCGTCGAAAATCAGGTCCTAGAGGATTGTCAAAATGCCATTAACTATAGGTTTAAACAGGTAGATCTACTTAAATCGGCATTGGCTCACGCTTCTAGTGTTAATTCGCGTTTGGCCTCTAATGAACGGCTTGAATTTCTTGGAGATGCAATTTTAGGCCTTATTTGCTGTGAGGCTTTGTACCACCGGTTTCCCGATTTTCAGGAAGGGGAAATGACAAAAATAAAGTCGGTGATAGTCAGTAAGCCTTCCTGTGCAAAGATCAGCGCGGATTTAAAACTTGGAAGTTTTATGGTCTTGGGAAGAGGGGTTGCTTACAACAAAGTAGAAATCCCTGCTAATATTCTTGCAGATGTTTTCGAGTCGGTTTTAAGTGCAATTTATCTAGATGGTGGTTGGGAAGTTGCAAAACATTTTGCCCTTACTCACCTTTCCGATTACATCGATGAGGTAGCTACAAGTAACCTAAAGGATAATGCGAAGTCGGTTTTACAGCAGTTGGTACAGCGAGATTTTGGTGGCACACCCCAATATGTTTTGCAGGGAGAAAATGGCCCAGACCACAGCAAGTGTTTTATGATGGCTGTGGTAATTAATGGAAAAAGTTTTTTAGGCGCTTGGTGTAAAAATAAAAAAGAGGCGGAGCAAAGTGCCGCTTTAAATGCTCTTAACTTCATTCAGACCGAAACTCCTAATGTCAAATTAGCGTGATTTTTATGCCTATGAATCCCTATAAAGTTATTTGCTTAAATTTAGGTTGTTCTGAATCTGCTATTTTTAAAATTGCTTCCCGATGGAGTGATGGCGGCGCACAAGATTTAAAAACCTACGCCCTTAGTTGTAAATCTTGCCTAGCAAATTCCTTTTCTCACGCCTTAATTAAACATAAAAACTGTAGAACCTTTCTAGGTGAAACCCTTGATCTTCCTATGATATTTGATCTAACTTCCAGCAAACAGTCTTCACAGCTTGTACGAAGGCCCGATTTGGAAACCCTTCTTATGGCATCCTCCGTGGGAAGCCAATAACCAAAATAAGAAGCACACTTATGGAACTTTTATTCTTAGCCCTTCTTGGATTTCTTCCTTTCGAAAATCAAACTAAACCTTTTTTTCATGCCCATAATGATTTTCTGCACACCCGACCCCTTTTAGATGCCCTTGAGCAGGGGTTTGATAGTGTTGAAGCTGATGTCTTTTTGGTTAATAACCAGTTGATGGTTGCTCATTTTTTATGGGATATAAAACCCATACGAACTTTAGAAAATTTATATCTAGAACCCCTTGCGAGGCTTCATAAAGAAGGAAAACTTAAAAATATCTGGCTGATGGTTGATATTAAATCGAAGGATGCGGAAGCCACTGCGATACTTTTACATCAACAGCTCAAACGCTACCCAGGCCTTTTCCAAGAAATTAATAAAAATGATAAAGCCCCAGTTAAAGTTCTGCTCTCTGGGAACACCCCAAGAGACTGGGTTTTATCCGAGAAAAATTTATTGATTAGGCTGGATGGTAGGGAAGCCGATCTAGGAGAAAAAAATAATGCAAAAATGATTCCTTGGGTTAGTGAACCTTGGTCGAAACATTTTTCTTGGAAAGGCACGGGCCCTATTTCAGATCAGGATAATGCGAAGTTAAAATCGATGGCAGCAAAAGCCAGTTCTGCCAATCAACAGTTAAGATTTTGGGGCGCACCTGATACCCCAGCAGGCTGGAATATTCAATATTCTGCTAGGGTTCAAAGGATTAGTTCTGATAACCTTAAGGGGTTAGCTAAGCAACAATTTGATTAATCTAATCAAGCTAAAACCTAGCTTTTAATTTGTGCCTTGGGTAAGCCGTGGATGAATAATCCCTCACTTTTTGTCCCCGTTGCAAGGTAAAAAAAGTCTGAATCATTGGCGCAAGCAGTTACCGCTTCGATCTCGTTAGTAAAGTCGAGTGTGAATTGTTTTTGTAAGTTAGGCCAAGAATAAATGTAAACTTTATTAGAACCCGCGGCTATAAGGTAATGTTGTTCTAAAAGAAAAAGGCCAGTAATTTCGTGTGGATGGTCGAGGGAGTGGGTTTCTTTTTGGGTTGCAATATCCCAGATTTTGACAAATCCATCGGTGCCCGAAGAAATGAGTGTTCGACTGTTTTCAGGGGCAAGAATGCGCCATACTTTTCCTAAATGCGTTCCAATAGTTGTTTTTTCTTTAGTGGTTAAATCATAAAGTTGAACTTTTCCATCCCAACTTCCGGTTACTACCCATTTGCCTGTTGGGCCAAACGCAATGGCATAAATGATGCGAGTTTCGCCTGAAAATGTTTCTAACTCTTCGCCAGACTTTGTGTCCCAAATTTTAATCAACCCATCGCAGGCGCAAGAAGCTATTTTTGATCCGTCCCGTGAAAAACAGACACTATTAACACTAGATTGGTGCCCTTTAAATTCGTGAATTTTAGAAGCGGTATCTAAGTTCCAGAGGGTAATTAGTTTGGTATCGGCACCGGTGACCGCGGTGGGGAATTCAAAGGGTGCAATAGCAGCGCAGGCGCCACCATTTTGCTCATTTCCTAGTGTTTTTATTAAGGTTCCTGATTCAATATTCCAGATGGCTGGGCTTTTGGAACCGTTGGATATTCCCAGAATATTCCTTGAAGCTTTCGTTTTAGATTGCACCAGACTTAGAGCGATTTCGCGGACCGGGCCTATATGATGCTGCGGTGTAAGCTTGTGAATAAACCAAGGCTCGCCATTATTCTTGGCTAAGGATTTCGTTGTATTTGTAATATTTTTAACCGAATCATAGCCCCAATAAAGTAAGGGCAAGCTTAATCCGCTTGCTATACCTCTTAGTAATACCCTGCGAGAGAGGATCGGTTTTGATAGCGTAGAATGTTCAAGATTGTTAACGAATTCTTTGCAGTTTTCCCAGCGATCTTGTGGCTTTTTTGATAACGCCCGCATTAAAACATCTTGTTGGTCTAGTGGTAAAAGATTCAGATTTGGTGTGCCCATCAGATGGCCTGCAACGATTTCTGCGGAAGATCCTTCGAAGGGAAGTCTTCCGGTTGCAAGTTGGTAATAGGTACAGGCAAGGCTATATTGATCGCTTTGTTTAAAGGTTTTGCCATCAAAGAATTCGGGTGGTGCATAACTTAAGGTCAAGGTGCCTGTGTGGCTTGTCATCGTATGTGAAAGTAATCGGGCTAGGCCAAAATCACCAATTTTAAGAATATTGCCTACCAAAAGTAAATTCTGAGGCTTGATGTCTCGGTGTTGGATGCCTTGATTTTCTGCACCGTGTTGGGCCATATTGAGAAAATCGATAGCCTCTGCTGCTTGTTCCATATAGGGTTTTAATGTGCTAAGTGGAAGGGGTTCAGAACTTTTAAATTTGCGGGCTTGTTCGAGAAGGGTGCCATCTGCAAGTTCCATAATAACAAGCACGAAATCATCTGTTTCTTTTAAGTCGAAAACTTTTAAAAGGTTGGGGTGTTCGATGGCTTGAAGCCATTCCAAGGTTTTCTTTTCGACCGCGGTAGAATCCTTAGACTTTGGTAAGATTTTAATTGCGACATTTAAATATAAAGGGTGCGATGCTTCCCAAACTTCTCCAAAGCCACCTTGACCAAGAATAGTTTTAAGGAAAACGCCTGGGATGGGTTCAGCACCGGGTTCAAATTTGGTAACATGAGGTTTATCCGTGCTTAAATTTTGAGGCTTTGTTGACTTTAACAACCAATCCATTTCCTGTAATGCTTGCAGGCGTAAGCGCAATTCTTCTTCTAGTTCAGGATTATTTTTGCAAAGGTCTTTCACCTTTGAACTAAGGGGCATAGAATTTAAATTTTGGTTTTCATAAATTAAGCGATCAATTTCTGAAAGATAGCTTTTGTTGTTCATCTTTTTGCTCATTGGGCATCACGAACTAATAACCTTATCTAAAGATTATTACAGATTGATAATCTTATGTTTGCCATAGTTTTGCAAGTAAACCTTTGCTAATCACTGTATTTTTTCAGATTTTAACAATCCTACAGTAGGTTGATTTTATTTAATAATTCTTGTAAAATTAAGCCTTGGTAATAGGTTGCAAGTATTAAAAGTTTGGCTAATTTGGGGAATAGTGTAACGGTAGCACAACTGCCTCTGGAGCAGTTTGTCTAGGTTCGAATCCTAGTTCCCCAGTTTTTTTATTGAAATCTACTTTCCTTACATATTTGTAATCCTTTTGCAGTTTACTCATTTTCCTATATTTGTTTACAATTCTAGCGATTTATATGGCGTCCTTTTAGATTGACCCTCGAGGTTCTGTTGCATAGAAGATTAGTCGTTATAGCTGATGACTTTGGAATCGGAACGAAGACCTCCGAAGGCATAATTCACCTTGCTCAAAAAAAAGATGTTTTGAGTGGTGCAGTACTTTTGGCAAATAGTCCATATGCAGAATCTGCAATGAATTCTTTGGCACAGTCCCAACTTGATCTGGCGGTTGGCTGGCATCCGAATTTAACTTTGGATAAACCCATTTTAAATTGTAAACAAGTACCAAGCCTAGTGGATAAGCAAGGCAAATTCTTTCCCCTACATCGTTTTATTTCTAAATGGCTTTTGGGGCAGTTCAATCACGACGAAATTTTTTATGAACTTGAGGCCCAACTACTTCGCTTTAAACAACTGACAGGTTCATTCCCTACCTTCATTAATTCGCACCAGCACATTGCAGTTTTTTCTCCAGTAGGAGAAAAATTAAATCTTCTTCTTCAAAAATATAAGATGAGGCCTTGGGTTAGGCGAGTGGGCGAAGAAACTGGATCGATGTTGTATTTGCCCGGTAGCAGGCTCAAAAGATTTGCGTTGTCATTTTTAGGAAAGGCCTATTCTAAAAAGCTGGATGCATTAGGTTTTCCAGGCGCATCTACCCTTGCTGGCTTATGTGACCCCTTGCAAACTGCAAGCGCTGATTTTTATGCTTCACGATTAAAAAACTTGCAAAGCGATTTAGTCGAATGGATGTGCCATCCTGGTTTTTTTGACCCTTCCCTTATTGGTCGAGATGGAAACGCTTACAGTCCTTCTATCCAGATGCGACCCAATGAATTGCAATTCCTAGTAGATGGAACTTTCCAGAATCTTGCCAATCAAAATAAGTTTCGCATTCTTTCTTCTGCTGAACTAAGAAACTTTGGTAAGGTCTTTACCAATGCAGCATAGTTCAACTGTTGTGAAGAAATGGAAGGTTGATTATTTCCGGATAGCCTTGTTTCTTTGGCTTGTTTGTATCATCATCGTTTCGGTTCGGGCGTTTTTAAAACCTTACAATCATTCTGTCTACCCAATTTATAGTTTCGCTGTTTCCAACTGGATTTCTGGCCAGAGTACCTACTTTACAGAAGCTCCAAGGGAGCAAGATGTTTATAGATATGCGCCTGGGGTTACTGTGCTATTTGTTCCCTTGCATTTTCTGGGAGATGCAGTTGGAAGTGTGGTTTGGCGTTGGATAAATGTCTTGTGGTTTCTTTGGGCTTCATTTCGGTGGTTTCAGTGTTTTTGCAATTCTGAAAAGAATGAGTTGCGCCTTGGAGTTTTCCTTTTACTTATTATGCCTTTGTCTTTAACGAGTTTAAATAATGGGCAAGTAAATCTTCTGATGATGTCGGGTTTTCTTATGGGCCTTTGTTTGATTCAAGAGGGAAAACACTTTTTAGCAGGATTATGTTTAAGTTTAGCGGTGGTGCTAAAAATTTACCCTTTGTTTCTTGTCGTTCTAATTATGCTGGCATTTCCATTTAGGTTTTTAGTTGGATTTTTAGCCGGAGGTATTTTCTTTTTACTTATCCCTTTCTTCTTTCAATACCCAAGTTTTGTCTTTTCCCAGTATACCGAATGGATTGAATCCCTCACTTCTAGCGATAGATCGAACTGGGAATTAGAAAAGTCTTACCGAGATTTATGGTTAGTCATTAGATATTACGGACTTCCTATATCGCAAATTGGATACAAGGTTGTTCAATTAATAACTGCACTTGGGGTTTGTGCAGTTATTTTAATTGGCAGGGTTCAAGGGTTGAGCAGAAACAAGCTTGCCCTGTTGGTAACGGGGCTTGGGCCTTGCTGGCTGACTTTATTTGGCCCATCATCGGAATCGAGTACTTATGTAATTTTAGCCCCAGCAATTGCTTATGCTTTGATTTATTTAAAAAGATCGGTTCATAGTTTTTTGTGGATTTTTTCAAGCCTTGGGGTTATTTTATTTTTACTTGCATTAGGTGGTGGCGTTATTGTTGGCACAACGAAAATTCACGCTATGGGTTTTCACCCGTTAGGAGCCTTGTTGTTTTTTATTCAGTATCTAGTTCTTGCGGTAATTTGGATTCGAGTTGGAGGGGTAAAAAACAATGAAGCAAAAAAGATATATTCTTAAGGAAGAGGAAGATTCTTCTGCAATGCTAACGGGAGTTAAAACTAAAATTAGCATTGTTTGTCCTGCATTTCAGGAGCAGGATGTGTTACCGGCTTTTTATAGCGAATTAACGCGGGTGCTTCAAAGTTGCGGTTTTGATTTTGAAATAATTATAGTGGATGATGGCTCTGGTGATGGAACTCTCTTGGTATTACGCGAGATCGCTTTATCTGATCCCAAGTTTTTTTACCTTTCGTTTAGTAAGAATTTTGGCCATCAAGCTGCAATTACTGCTGGCCTTGAAAAAGCAACGGGTGATGTGATTATCACATTAGATTCTGATTTGCAGCACCCCCCCGACTTAATAATAAAAATGCTCGGACTTTGGAAGCAAGGTAATGATGTGGTTTTGAGTAAGAGACAGGATCTGCCCACGGGTTTTTCTCCTAAGCAGTTTTTGCGTAAAGTGTTTTTTACTCTAGTAGGTAATGGCGTTGAAAGTCTAAAAGCGGAGTACTCTGATTATCGTTTACTTTCTCGCAGAGCCCTTGACTCTTTACTGCAATTTAAAGAGTCGCATCGGTATTTAAGAGGGTTAGTTTCTTTGATTGGGTACCCAACTGCGGTTGTTTCCTTTAAGCCTGCACAACGATTTGCAGGCCAGACAAAGTTTGGTTTTTTGAAGTTGTTTAGTTATGCTCTAGATGCTTTTTTCTCATTTTCAAAGGCACCCATTAAGGTTATCTATGGCTTAAGCTGTTTGTTTCTTATGTTGTCGGTGGTTTGTTTTGGTTGGTTTGTTGTAGCAAGTTATTTGGGGTTAGAATGGGGGCAGAGAAGTTCAATTCTTATGGGAAGTTTGATTTTTTTCTGTTCCTCCGGGATTAGTTTTGGCCAAGGTATTTGTGCGGATTACATCGGTAGAATTTATGAACAAGTCAAGAACCGCCCTTTATTTTTCGTTAAAGAGACAAATATTGATTAAGGCCTTCTTCGTAAATCTTTAAAATTGGTTCTTACTTGCATTCTTTTAAGCATTTCTGCTTATTTTTGTTAGACTTACTTTTTCTCTTCGTCTATAAATTAGAAATATATTATGGTTTGAGTTAGAGTTACACTTATGCGTAGAGTTAAGGCTTTCACCCTGATTGAGCTACTTGTTGTAATAGCAATTATTGCTATTCTCATTGGTTTGTTGTTGCCCGCGGTTCAAAAAATTCGCGATGCAGCTAGCAGAATCCAATGTACTAATAACCTTAAGCAAATCTCACTTGCACTTTTAAACTACGAAAATACGAACCAGAAGTTGCCCCTAGCTTACACCGATAAAAGTGACCCAAATATTCGTTGGCACAATTGGGTGGTTTACTTGTTGCCTTACCTTGAAGAAGGAAATCGCTTAACCAACTACAATTTTTATTACGACTGGTGGGTTCCGCCTAATCAAGATATTGTTAAAGCACAATTGAAAGCATTTAATTGTCCCACAACTCCGGTTCAGCCTAGAATGCAAAATAAGCCCGAAACAGTTGCTGTTCCTACTCCCTCTGGAATGCAAGTGGTTAATAAGGAAGGTGCGTGTGGAGATTACTTTGCTCCGTCTGGCGTTTTTTCTGAAATGAATAATGAGCTTGCTGTTGCTGATCGGTTTCCTGCTAATACAGATTTACGCGGGGCGCTTTGCTGGCATGGCCAAGACGCAACCACCCCTTGGGCTTTTAATTATAGTAATCGTATTAATGACATTGTTGATGGGACTAGTAATACCATCCTTCTTGGGGAATGTGCTGGTAGGGAGGATGTTTGGCGGGGAAAAATTATGACCCCTGTTCAATATACTGGAGCCGGTGTAGCTAGGGCTCGCGGCGGCGCTTGGGCCACTACTGATAATGCTCACGGCATTGGTAGAAGAACTCCTTGGAGTGCCACCACAGGGACTATTCCTGGCACCATGAAAATCAATAACTCCAATGAATGGGGCCATTTCTTTTACAGTTTTCATAATGGTGGTGCTAATTTTGCCTTTGCTGATGGGACGGTTCGCTTCTTAAGTGAAAATACTTCCATTCGCAATATTGCTGCCTATGTCACCCGCAATGGTGGCGAAGTTACAAACCAAGATTAGTTTTTGGGGTTCATACATTGGCTTAATTATTGCATTCAAATTCAATGCCTTGCTTTTTAATCGCTCCTTTTAATTAAATTTCATCTCTTTCTGTTCCAATATTAGTTATGCTTTTACTTACTTGCTTTAATTAGGGACCTGTTTGCCTTTGGAGATAATGATGCGCAAGAAAATTGCACTTGTTTTGGTTTTGGGAATTTTTAGCCTTGCTCTATTTCTTCCTTATGCATTTACACTTAATCAAGTTGATACTTCTGCTAAAAACACCAAAGCAGTTTATTGGAAGGGAAACCTTCATACCCATTCTCTTTGGAGTGATGGCGATGACTATCCCGATATGATTGCGGATTGGTATAAGAACAAGGGGTATCAATTTCTTGCATTGACCGAGCATAATCTTTTGGCGGAGGGGGAGAAATGGGTTGCCCCTAAGAAAGCTGTTGCTTTGGAAAAATACCTTGCTCGATTTGGCGAAAACGGTGTCGAGCGAAAAACGGTTGAAGGGAAAGAATTAGTTCGACTCAAAACCTTGGCCGAATGTAAGAAAATTCTCGAGCAACCTGGAAAATTCTTGTTCGTGCCCGCTGAAGAAATTACTCATAAGTTCGCAAAGTTCCCCGTTCATATGAATGCTCTTAACCTTAATAAGGTGATCAAGCCTATTGATGGTGCGGGCCTCAGAGAAACGATGACTGTAAATCTTCGTAACCTAGAAGAGCAGTCGAAAAAATCCGGGAATATTACTTTGGGCTTTCTTAATCATCCTAACTTTCAACAATCGATTCCGGCGGAGGATATTGCTAATAGCTCGGAAGTTAAGTTTTTTGAAGTGTATAACGGCCATTCCGGAGTGCGTAATTACGGTGCAGTTAATGTTCCTAGTACTGAAAAAATTTGGGATGTTGCCCTTGCTTTGAGATTGGGCAAATTAAATTTACCTTTGATTTATGGGTTGGCAACGGATGATGCCCACTTTTACCACGATATAGCAATTGGGAAACCAAACCCGGGAAGAGGTTGGGTGATGGTGCGTGCGAAAAATCTTGCTCCAGATGCTTTGTTACAAGCCATGTATCAGGGCGATTTTTATGCCACATCAGGTGTTATTCTTACCGATGTTGCAAAAGTCGCAGATGAATTGGTTGTAAAAATAAAAACTGAGCAAAATGTTTCTTACCGCGTCGAGTTTATTGCAACCTTTGCGGATACCTCTTTTGAAAGTTCACCGGTTCTAGATAAAGATGGTATACCCATTATTGTTACTAGAAATTATGCAGGGAAAATTGGCGTTGTGGTTAAAGAAACTTCCGAACCTAATGCAAAGTATAAATTCACTGGTCGTGAGCTTTATGTTCGTGCTAAAATTACTTCTTCTAAACCACACCCTAACCCTTTTCAAAAGGGTGATTTTGAAACTGCTTGGACCCAGCCTTTTATTCCTTCAAAATAGGGTTGGCGTTGCTAAGGGAAGTTCGTGTTTTTTGCTTATTCTCAAATTCTTGTTACGGAGCTTGGTGCTATGCTAAATTTATGTCCTCGTTTTTTATTCTTTCTTTCCTTTCTTACTTTAGTTAGTTCATCTCCCTTTTCTTTTGCTGCCCCAAAGCCTAAAACCAATGTCGTTCTAATTGTTATTGATGATTTGGGTCGTAACGATGTTGGTTGCTATGGCAGCAAGTTTTATCGGACCCCTAACATCGATGCACTTGCTCTTTCTGGTGTTCGTTTTAACGATTTTTATGCTGCTTGCCCTGTTTGTTCCCCCACGCGTGCTAGCATTATGACTGGGAAATATCCTGCTAGGCTTCATCTCACCGATTGGCTTCCTGGAAGGGGAGATCGACCTGATCAAAAGCTTTTACGGCCACAAATTAAACAGCAATTACCCCTCGAGGAAATCACCATTGCAGAGGTGCTTTCTAAAGCTGGGTATGTAACTGGCCATATTGGTAAATGGCATTTAGGGGGCGAAGGGTTTGGTCCTAAGGAGCAGGGGTTTCAAGTGAACATTGCAGGCGATCATACAGGCACACCCCTTAGTTATTTTGCACCCTTTAAAAACAATCAGGGTAAGTTTATGCCCGGTTTAGAATCTGCTCAGGCAGGTGAATACTTGCCCGATAGGCTTGCAATTGAAGCCGAAAAGTTTATCGAAGCCAATAAAGACAAACCTTTTTTCCTTTACCTTCCGCATTATTCGGTTCATACACCTATGAGGGCTAAGGAAGAAAAAGTTAGTAAGTACAAAACGGATGGAAAGCCGGGTAGTCAAAATAATCCTGTCTATGCCGCTATGGTGGAAAGTATGGATGAAGCAGTTGGTAAGGTTGTAAAGAAGCTTGAAGATCTTAAGATCGCTGATAACACCGCCATCTTTTTTACTTCGGATAATGGCGGCCTTAGTGTTGTCGAGGGAAATAATACCCCTGCTACTACCAATGCTCCTTTAAGGGAAGGTAAGGGTTTTCTTTATGAAGGGGGGATTCGGGTTGCGATGATTGCGAAGATTCCATCTTTTGAGAAAAAAGGGATTGTGAATAAAAGTATTATCTCTAGCATTGATTTGTTCCCTACTATTTTGGATATTTGTGAAGTTAAACACGATAGCAAAATTGATGGTGTGAGTTTTCTTCCCACTTTCAAGGGCGAGATGATGCATACTGAAAGGCCGTTATATTGGCATTATCCTCATTATGCAAATCAGGGCGGTAAGCCAGGATCTGCTATCCGACTTGGTAAAATGAAACTGATCGAGTTTGCTGAAACGGGTAGGATGGAACTCTTTGATGTCGATTCTGATATCTCCGAAAATAAAAATCTCGCATTCGATAAACCTGAAATTGTTACAGACCTTAGCTCTAGATTAATTGCTTGGCGTGGTCAAGTCGATGCTCAGCCTAATAAGCCAAATCCTAATTATAAGCCTAACCCTCAAGCTGCTGATGGTTCTGTTCTTCTTCATTCTAAAACTGCTGAGGTTCACGGCGTGATGTTGCGTTATGAGCCTGCGGTTCATAAAAACACCCTTGGCTTTTGGGTGAATGAAAAAGACTGGGCCAGTTGGGAATTCGTAGTTACTATGCCCAAGAAGTTTAAGATTGAAGTACTGCAAGGGTGTGGCACCGGGCAGGGGGGCAGTGATGTTTCGATAAATATTGGCGATAAGAAGTTCCCCTTTGTTGTTGAAGATACTGGGGGTTTTCAGATGTTCAAACCTAGGATTATCGGGGAAGTCGAAATTACTAAAGCAGGCAAGTACTCTTTGGAAATCAGGGTTGTTAAAAAAGCCAAAAGCGCTGTTATGGATGTTAGGCAGATCAGGTTGATTCCTGCTGATGCTGCACCAGAAAAAGGAAAGTAACCTTTCTTGTTTTGAATCCTTCTGCCAAAGACTTTCGATGGTTTCTTGAGGTTTATAACTTTAAGGGGTTTGTTGTGTTCAAAACTAAATTTGTCTTTTGTATCTTTATGTTTGCTTCGTCTTCCTTGCACGCCTATGAAGTTGTGAAGGTAGAAGGGCAACCTCTTTCCGCACAAGTTAGCCGGCTTTTGGATGCTCTCGAGTTTTTAGGCGCGCCTTTAGATAAAACCACTACCGATAATTTAAAGATTGCGATTAAAGATCGTGATGCTGCTGCTATCCAAAACATTCTTGACCAAAAAACATTGGTAAACATTAGCATTAACCCTGAGGCCCGAGTTAAGGTTGCTCGAGGTAAGGCGGAGGCCGCTATTCAGCAGCATGGCTTTGCTCCTTTTCTGGTCAAGGTGGTTAATGAAGCTTCTGTCACTGGTTCGATTCGGGTTAATTCGCCCCAAGCTGGCACTGTTTATTCCGGTGGCGCTGCAGGCAAGGTTCTTGGTTCAAAGGACAAGTTCTTTCAAGGTGAAATTTTTAGCTTGCCTCCTCTTTCTCCTAACCTGAGTGGATTGAAGGTGGAATATGTCATTCTTCTGGCGTATAGCAGTGAAGCGGGAATGCGGGAAGTGAATTTGGGCTTTGATGTCGGCCAGGGGACTCAGGATTTGGGTTTTCGTAGTGAAGTCCCTGTTTTGTTTCGTGTCCGCCCTGCGATTGATGTGACACTTAGAGTGTTCGATGAATTTGGTAAGCCAACGGTAGGCAGCTTTATTTTTATGGATAAGGCAGGCCATATCTTTCCTCCTCAAAGCAAACGACTCGCTCCGGATTTCTTCTTCCAAAAACAAATTTATCGAGCGGATGGAGGGAAGGTTCTTCTTCCTACTGGTGAATACACCATGATAACCGGCAGGGGCCCCGAGTATTTTCATACTTCGCGAAAAGTGGTTGTTCCCGAGAAAGGACCTTTTTCGATTGAAGTTAAACTCGAACGCTGGATCGATGCTGCTAAATATGGCTTTTATAGTGGTGACCATCATATTCATGCTGCGGGTTGTTCGCATTACACAAACCCAACGGAAGGTGTTTTTGCAGATGATATGTTTTTGCATGTGAAGGGAGAGGGGCTTAATGTTGGCTGTAATTTAACTTGGGGCCCTTGCTATGATTTTCAACGACAGTTTTTTGAACCGGGCATCAATAAAAAAAGCGAGCCTTTCACCATCCTCAAGTATGACATTGAAGTTAGTGGTTTTGGTTCGCAGGCGTTGGGTCATGTTTGCTTGTTGAATTTAAAAGACCAGACCTACCCAGGTTCTGAAGGAACTAAGACTAAAGGTTGGCCAACTTGGACAACTCCTCTTATGAAATGGGCCAAGGCTCAGGGCGCAGTCACAGGATATGCGCATTCCGCTAACGGCCTTGCTGCATTTCCTGAAAGGGCGACTCAGCGGTTGTTTGATGGTATGGATGCCAATAAGGATGGCAAAATTAGTAAGGCTGAGGCTGAAGCTTCTTTCCTTCCTTTGACCGAGAAGTTTTTGGATATCGATGCCGACAAAGATTCCTCCTTAGATTTGAAAGAATTCTTGAAATCTCATCAACGCATGAATGATGTTTTACCTAATTTGCTTATTCCAGAAATGGACGGCATTGGGGCTCAGGAAATTTGCGTAACCACTTCACTTGGGCTTTGTGATTTCATTAGTGCGATGGATACGCATCGAGTTCGTGAATGGAATTGCTGGTACCATTTGATGAATTGTGGCTTTCCTCTTAAGGTCAGTGGCGAGACAGATTTCCCCTGTATTACTGGTGCCCGGGTTGGGCAGGGCAGGGTTTATGTTTATCTCGGAAAGATTGACCGGATTGATTTTGCTGATTGGTGCCAGGGGATTGCCAAAGGCCGTTCTTATGTTTCCGATGGTTATGCTCATGCGCTCGATTTTCAGGTTAATAATAAAAAGCCTGGTTTTGAGGATGTCCTTCTTGAAAAGTCTGGCAAGATACAAGTTTCCGCCAAGGTTTCCTTTGCAGCTGATTTACCATTAGGTACTGCAGTAGGGGCTAATATGCCGGTGGGGAATAGTCGTTTGGTCGAATTTGTTTTGAATGGCAAAGTGGTCAAGGCAATGAATTTTCCCGCAGATGGTAAGGTTCATGAAATTGCATTTGAGCAGGATGTTGTTAAAAGTTCTTGGCTTGCATTAAGATCGTATCCGCAGATGCATACCAATCCGGTTAATATTAAAGTAGAAAACAAGCCTATTCGAGTTTCACGAGATAGTGCGAAATGGTGTATAGGAGTGATCGAGCAGTTATGGCGGGTTCGGAAAAATGCCATTGCTGAAAAAGAGCGCCCTGAAGCTGAAAAGACTTTTCTTAATGCAATCGAGCTTTATAAAAAAATTGCTACTGAAAATGATTCTTAATTGACTCAATTACCAAAGAAAAAGGTGTCTGAATCGAATGCCATGAAGTTAAGCCGTAAAGCTTTATTATACCAGCAATTCCCGGTCACTGAACCGGGACACTGCCCGTTTGACCCATTATAACGGCGCACCGCTCGCTGGCCACTCTTTTTTCAGGAAAAGGACTTGCCTTGGCCGACGGTCCGCGCGGAAACAGGAGCCACGGGCGCCGACGCACGGACGCACCGGGCACTTGCAACTGCTGCGGTAGTGCCACGCTAATTCCGTTGCCACCGTTTCACCTGCATGGATGCTGGGGATCGGCCAGCATGGATCGACAACCGAGGCTCGCATCGTACGCGGCATGAACGGAAACCATGTCCCCCTTTCAAGCATCAACATGCGCATTCACCGGAAGAACCTGTTTTTGCAGTTATTTTCGACGGATTTTTGCCAGCATCGACGCTACATGCCAAACATCGTCCGGTGAGCCAATCTCTTGATATTCGCGCAGAATTCCTTCCAAGAGTGGAATGGCGGCGCGAGCGTTTGGGCCTATGTCGCCCAGGGCGTTGATCGCCCTCCAATGTATCAGGCTATCGTTCTTGAGGGCGTCGATTAACGCAGGGACTGCCTCCTTTGCCGCCGGGCCAATGCACCCTAAAGCGGTTGCCGCCTCGGCACGAACGCCCTCATCCTTGTCTTCCTTTAATAGCTTCAGCAAATCGCCCAACGCTGGTTCAGCCGCCGGCCCTTGGCAACTGAGCGCAAGCGCTGCTCCCGCTCGAACCCGGCTGTCTTTATCTTTAAGGGCCACGCGCAAAGGCGGCACGGCGGCTTTTCCATAGGAACACTCCTCATGCCCAAGGCCGCCTAGGGCTTGAAGGCGCACTTCAATGTTGGGATGTCCCAAGAGTTCGATCAGTGTCTTTTCCGCTTCTGCTGCGTTAACCTTCAAGCGAATCGACGCCTCGGCCGTCCCGGCGCGTACGAAGGGGTTTTTGTGTTGCAGGGCCTTGAGCAGATAAGGGCCGGCGAATTCCGGGGTGAAGGCGACCTCAAAGCCAAAGCAACCGACGGCGGCATTGCGAACCTCTTCATCCTCGTCCTTCATCGCCTCTAACAGAAGTGAAATTGCCTCCGGCACTTGCTTCCTTCCCCCGAGGTCGCCCATCGCGCTCAAGGCGGCGGCGGCGTATTTGCGCCCGAAAACATCCGAGGATTTTAAGGCCTCGGCCAAGGTGGGAAGCGCCGGCTTGCCCATCAGACCCAAGGCTCGGCACGCACCACCGCGCTCTATTTCATGACGGCTCTTGTCTTGGAGAACGCCAAGTATGGCGGGAATGGCCTCTTGGGCCTGAATTTTGCCCAACAGTAGAGCAACACCACCAACATAAAATTTATTCGGGGTTCGTGTTTCCAATTCTTTGACAAGTAACTTCATGACTCTTTGATCTTTTTTTGCCAAAGCCCCCAACTCTTTTTCCTTCTCGAAATAATAGGTTCCCAAGTTGAGCCCGGTTTTAAATTCCTGAATCAATTGCAAGGCCAACTTTTCATTCATATCGGGCTCCATTGGAGTCAATAAGCAAACCGAAAGGCTGAATATAAGGAAAGCGTTCATGTTGTTCTCCTGCTAATGTCCGCGGCAGGCAATAAAGTTGGCGTCCTGATTGACCGTCGCGGTAAAGATGGCGCCGAACCTCTGGGTTCTGCACCAAGGTTCAGTCGTTGCCTGCGGTTAACGCCCTAGGTTGTTAATTGCCGCTGCACTTTCAAGGGCACTGTCAACGGCAGCTTGCCATTTGTCTTGAAAAGGGCTTGCGAATCGGAAACCCAACTCGTCTTGCAATTTTCCGATAAAGCCGCTGCCCCCGACTTCTCCCATGTACTGTTGGGCTAGAACGATGTTGCCGGCGGCCAAAGCGCCAACTGCTCTTATGAAGTCACTGTTTTCGTCGGTTGCGAGAGCCAATACCCGAACCTGTCCCCCGATAGCATCCCAGGCAGCAGCCGTCAACAGCAAGAACGATATCCGACCTAAGTAACCCTTGCCTGCCTTAATACGATCATCAGTAAGGACAGGGGGAGCAGGAGCTTTTTGGTTGGCCGCCATGAAATCGTCTCTTAGCTTACCAATGCCACGGTTATAAAGACTGATATGGTGAGTATCAGGCAAACCCTCTATGTGCCTGATGAACTTTTCCATATCCGCTTTGAACATGCGGCCGGTAATGCCTTCTAGAGTGCGGAACTTTGTCATTTCGGCGGATACTAATTTGCTGTACGCTGGGTGCGTGATCGTGACACTGTCAATGATAATTGTCGTATTGCCGTGATGGGGACTCGTTTGGCCGGAAAACCATCCCAGGGCCAGCTTGATAGCGTCTAGATCTAACCGGTTGGAGAATTCGTTGAGTACCTTGATCGGGATGTAATGCTGGCCGGGGAGAAGGGGAACGGCGACGCCCTGGGCAATCACCAGGCCCAGGAACGGGCTGAAGGATTGAATTCTAGGCGCCAGTGCTGCCAACACCAGTTGTTGCCGCACCCCGTTGAGCAAACCCGGGAAAGGTGCAACCGCAGCAAACACTACCGGTGTTGGCGCCAGGATCGGTTGCCCCAAGGCAGGCGCGTTGGGCACATTCGCCATGTTCGTCGTGTAGCTGCTCCACGCGGTTTGTTCTGAGGCTTGCCAGACGGAAAATTCGACGGCGACTTGCGCATCAAACTGCGCCTGAATAAATGAGTCTGGCGCCACGAGGCTAGACTGCTGACCGAATAAAGCACTCAAGTACAAAGTCCATGCGGTGTCTTCGGCTTGCACCACGGCGGCATCGGCATTGGCCTTGGCGACGAGGTACAGATCCCAAGCAGTCGTTCCCGCCGCTGCATAGGCCGGATCTGCACCAACGGTGCTAGCGTCGAATGCGGTAATCAGAGGAGCCTGAGCGTCAAACAAGTTCTCCTCGGAAAGATCCAGAGCCACCTGGTAAGTAATGGCCGCATCGTTGTTGGCGGTGTCGCGGTCATCGCTGGCCGACGCAATCGCCGAATTCAATGCTGCGTCGGCATCATTGAGGGCCGTTTGAGCAGCCGCATCGCTGGGATTAGCATCGTAATTGGCCTGAGCTTGATCCCTCGCTAATTGATAAGGCGCAACGGCGGCATCGTAAGCGGCATTCGCGGCAGCCACGGCGCCGGCGTGAGACTGATCAGCAGCACCCAAGGCGCTCTCGTACGCATTCTCTGCGCTTTTGAAA
>Ga0209702_10001650_pt1 | contig 41941 bp, 36 predicted proteins | sample FRY01_FD_187210 | JGI IMG/M metagenome (GOLD analysis project Ga0209702, IMG submission 187210) | Freshwater microbial communities from Lake Fryxell liftoff mats and glacier meltwater in Antarctica - FRY-01 (SPAdes) (version 2) | ecosystem: Environmental > Aquatic > Freshwater > Ice > Glacier...
GTAGCGGGTCTGAACGCTTTTTTTTTTCGTGCGCTGGCCGGCTGCTCCCCGAGCGTCTTCTCGAGGACTTGGCCGCCCAGCTCGGTCCACACTTGGTCGAAGTCCTTCTCGTGCTGGTAAAAGTCAGCCGAGTTTTCCAGCGACTTGATTTGCTCGTACTTGCTGAGGGCCAGGGCCACGAATTCTGATTCTGTCATGGGGGGGGGCAGGTTTTGGGTGAGTTCAAAACTCAACTTTTTTTCCCTATTTTGCAAAACTGAAATACACCCTATTGTCTTTCACCCGAAGCCAGGTTTCTGTAATAGTGTAGGTCTCCATGAATGATACCGCTAAGGTCACCATCGTTAAGTTCCGTTAGTAGTTTCACCTTTCCTTTTCTGTAACCAACGATCTTCTGATCCGTTTGAAGGAAGTAGGTATCCATAGGTGGGTCGTACTGGACATAGTCAATTTTGGTACGCGGAAAGTTTAGAAGCGGCAGGGGAAGTAAAGTATCTCCTTTGATGGCCCACAACCCTTCATTGTAGGTCAAGATTTGGATGGAGTTGGTATTAGTATTGAAGATTATTTGACCCGTATTATTTTCAGGAATAGTATACTTTTTGAACGTACTACCATCAAAGCGGGCCAGTACGCCTTTGCCTAGTACCTAAATGTACCCGTCATTATCTTCCGCAATGTCAATAACAAGGCCGTTCCAGAGCCCCTGAGCTTCGGTGTAGTTTTCGAATGTTTCTCCGTTGAACTTGCTGAGACCGTACCAGGTACCGCACCACACAAATCCCCGACTGTCTTTCAGAAAACTGATTACCTGGTTTTGCACCAGTCCTTCGCGTACGGTGTATTTCACCAACGGGTATTCTTGGGCCAAGCTTCGCCATCCGCCCAGGAGCAGTAGTGCAACAAGCAAGAACCGGAAGCGGTGGGGCATGGGTAGTGCAGGGTGGTTGTGACAAGGGATTTCCTGACGTAATTTAAAAAAGATTTTATTCGAGCCGAAACCAACTCGCCACTTTTGGTCGTTTTTTCGCATAAACTGCTCGAAAAGGCCTTTGGTTGGTAAAAAGGCACTTTTTTGTTTACCCCAAAAATGCGAAAAGCAATCCACCGAGGTAGATTGCTTTTCGCATTTTGATGTATACAGGCCGGGTACCGGTGGTACTTCTGCTTAGGCGTAGGTATTCAACATCACGGGCATAACCAACATCAGAATATCTTCGTTTTCTTCCTGCTCCACGGGGATAATGAGTCCGGCGCGGTTGGGGGCCGATAGCTCAAAGGTGACGTTTTTACTTACCAGATTACTCAGGATCTCAATTAGGAATTTGGCGTTGAAGCCAATCTCCATGGCGTCACCGTTGTACTCGCACATCAGCTTTTCGTTGGCTTCGTTGGAGTAGTCGAGGTCCTCGGCCGAAATCGACAGATCGTTCAGCGACATTTTAAGCCGAACCTGATGCGTGGTGCGGTTGGAGTAAATCGAAATACGTTTCAACGAATTTAGCATTTCCATGCGGTTGATGGTGAGCGTATTGGGATTATTAGTCGGGATGGCATTTTCGTAGTCCGGGAAGCGTTCGTCGATCAGACGGCAGATCATGCGGATGTTATTAAAACTAAAAAACGCATTCGACGCCGTAAACTCAGCTTTCAGAGGTACATCCTCGGAGGGAAGGCACGATTTCAGTAAGTTCAATGCCTTACGCTGAATAATCATGGAGGTATCGGCCGTTGCCTGAATATCCGTACGACGGTAGCGTACGAGTCGGTGACCATCCGTAGCCACGAAGGTGGCGCTTTCGGCACCGATCTGCACGAATACTCCCGTCATCGCCGGGCGCAGGTCGTCGGTACTCGTGGCAAAAATGGTATTGGCAATGGCCGTGCCGAGAGATGCCGACGAAAAATCCACGGCTTGTCCACGATTCACGCTGGGTGTTTTGGGGAAGTCGATGGGGTTTTCACCCGACAGTTTGTAACGGCCGTTGTCCGATACAATTTCGGTTCCGAAGGTTTCTTCGTCTACGTTGAAAGTAATGGGTTGCTCAGGAAGCCCACGAAGCGTATCGAGTAGAAGCTTGGCCGGTACGGCAATAGCCCCTTTGTCGCCCCCTTCCACTTCGATTTCCGTAATTATAACGGTCTGCAAGTCGGAGGCCGTTACGGTCAGGATGTTTGCTTCTAATTTAAACAAGAAATTTTCCAGTATAGGCACAATTGGATTGGTAGAAACAACCCCATTAATGGCCGATAGCTGTTTGAGGAGCACCGAGGAGGATACAACAAACTTCATAAGATGCAGTAGCTATTTATAAGAATGACTATATTTAGTAAATGTAATTTTAGAACCAACACCTACTTTAATTTTTGGACTAGTTGATTCTGAAAGAGTAAATTAAGATAAAAAAACCGATTTATGGGCCAGATTTTCAATTTTTTTTTGTAAAAAACAAAAGTAAGAAAAATAACGAACTCGTCACGCGGGGATTCCGAATTTTCGCTTTCTTAGCCAGTATCGTGCCCCTCCGAAAAGTCCAACCAAGCCCACAGGTAGTACCAGATTGAGCAGCTGCCACCACGAGCGTTCTTCCTGAATCTTGATTTTATCGAGTAGCCGAACGCTGATTTGCTTGTTACGCGCCGTAATCAATCCGGCGGGATCTAGCATGTAGTCGAGCGAGTGGAGGATCAGGTCTTTATTACCAAATACATTTTTGGATACTCGGTCGTACCCAAGCGGCAGGGGAGTGTTCCGCCGGAAATCAAAGTCATTGATCGCAATATCTCCGTCGGAAAATATCAGTACTTTGCCCTCGGAACCAGAAGCTTGAAAAGTAGCCTTGCGCGGATCATTGGGTAAAATCCTGTTCTGAAACAGCGAGGGAAAGGTGCCTTCCAACAATACGCCCGCCATTTTTATTCCTTCTTTGTACTCTTCAGGTTCGGGCTGTTGCCGTGCCTCGTTGTAAGCCACCAATACTGGTGCCGTCAGGGTCTTGGTGTAGGGCGAGGTCATGAGTAGCGGAGTCTTTCGTAGACTTGCGGCTCCCCCCACGGTATCGATCGAACTAAGGTAGCGGGTATAAATAGCATCGGTATTTCGGGTAATCGGGTGCTCGCCGAAGCGGTTGAGCAAAGGATAAAAGCGCCAGGGCAGGGGTTGCAACTGTGGACTTTCGCCCATCGTACCTACGTTGAGCAGCAGCACGCCCGAACTGAGATCTTTGACCAGATCGGTATTGATTCGTGCTCCCCACTTGAAGAACATATCGCTGAGGTTGAGATCGAGGGGTTGAGCAAAAGTCCCTTCCAGACTGATACTATCTACCTTGGCACCATCTAAGAAGAATAGCCCCTTGCCGCCATTGATTACGTATTGGTCAAGCTTGTATTTTTCGTCTTCCGAAAAACTGCGGTCGGGTTTCAGTACCAGCAAGGCACCGAGTCCATCGTACGAGTCAGGATTATTAACATCCAGAAATACATCGTACTTCTGTTGTAAAGTCGCTATCAGGTCAGACAACTGGGCGGGTGGCGTACTGGTATGGCTCACCAGCAGACCCACTCGCTTGCGGGGAGTGGGCAGGAGCGCCCGGATGCCGGAGGCGAGTTCAAACTCCACTCCTTCGTACGATTGGTTGAGTTGCTCCTCGGAAGAGGCGCTCTTGTTACCTTTAAGAAGCTGCACGGGTATCGCCAGAGAATCTACCTGGATAACGGCCCCGGGGAAAATCAGTTTCTCGGTGCGTTTACCCTGTTCATTAGCAAACAGATTGCTCGGAACCAGGCCTGCTTCGATGAGTCGTTGGTACTGTTGCTGGCGTTGCTCTTCGGAAGTAGCCACCGAAGGGTCAATAAACAGGTAGTTGAGGCGTCCGTCGGCGTAGGTCTTAAATTCTTCCAGCGTTTCCCGGGTAGCATTTTCCAGCCGCTCAAAGCCGGGAGGGAAGTCACCCGAAAGGTAGACAGTCACGGATACATCCCGGTCCAGATTCTCTAAGAGTTGTCGGGTTGCGTCAGAAATCGTATAGCGGCCATCCTCGGTCAAATCCCAGCGCAGGGATACGAACGAGGCGAGCCAGTTACTACCAACGAGTGCCAGTAGCAGTAATGTAAGTCGTATGATTCCTTTCTTCATGGGACTAAAACGCTTGGTAGCGCGGCAAAAGTACAAAAAGGCAATTGGCTATCCGAATATCTTCTGATCGGAAATAAACTCCCGATGGGTTTCCAGAAATTCGCAGAACAGCTTTATCTGTTGGACTTGCGTGGAAAAGTCGGTGTTAAGATCGTAATTCTCTTGGTATACCTCCTGAAAATCGGTAATGACGTAGCGGAGCGAGCGGATACCCTTGGGGCGGAGGGCTAGTAGGTAATAGTTTTGATGGTCATCGGCAAAGCGGCCGGGCGTGTAGCGCCCCGTGGTCTTGATATCCACGGCCAATGTGCGGCCAATCACATCCACGTAGCCGTAGAGCAGCACGTCGTCGTGCTGGTACTGGCAATACACCTGCGTTGCTACCATGGGGCGGGGTAATAGCGCCCGGGTTTTCCGGAGAATCTCCGGGTCAAATTGCTCTTCGTCTGTACCCTTGATCACGGCTTCTTCAAACGAAACACCTTTGGCCTGCGCTTCGGACTGCGGCGAGGGTACGCGGTTGATCCGGTCGAGCAAATCTTGCTCACCGAGGTACCCCTTCTGAAAACGAGCGAAGGTATTGAGTAAGGTGGGGTAAAAACGGTAATGAACAGGAGCGGACATAGACGGCTTCTTAGTTTTTCAAGATAAGGTAAACCCCCACGATCAGAAAAACAACTCCGGAGATTCGGGCGAGGTTGATGGGCTGTACATCGAATCCCAACCAGCCGTAGTGGTCAATGATGATGGCCGAAATTAGCTGCCCCGCCACGATGAGACAGAGCATATTGGCTGGGCCAAGGTTGTTTACAATCATGATCACCGAAGTGACGAAAAATGCCCCGAATAATCCGCCGGTAAACTTCCACCAGCTAATTTGCCGGAGGGTATCGAGGGTAGGTACTTCGGAGTTGCTGAATACCGCGTAAGAAATAAGCAGTACGGTGAGCCCACCGGTAAAGGATATAATCGCGGCCAGAATCGGGTTGTCAATCGAGAGGCGAAGTTGAGAGTTTACACCGGATTGGGTGGTGTTGGCGATACCCAGCAAAAAGGCAACGAGAATGAAAATCCAGTTCATGACTTGGGGGCGTTCGTGATTATTGTTTTAGTTGGTTCATTTCATCCGGGTCGATGCTACCATAATGGTGGTACACCCGGAGTATAATAGCAAGGGCCACAGTAACCTCGGCCGCCGCCACCACAATCACAAAGAGCGCAAACAGCTGCCCCCTCAACAGAACAGGATCGTGACGACTAAAAGCGACGAGATTGAGATTGACGGCATTGAGCATAAGTTCCAGCCCGATCAGCATTCCGATGGTATTGCGCTTGGTAACCACCACCGCAAGACCAATGCTAAAAAGCGCCGCTGCTACAATCAGAAAGTGGTAGAGGGGTATAACGTTTTGCATCAGGAAGGATTACGGTTAAAAGCCAGATAGGTTGCGCCTACGAGTGCGACCAGAAGTAATATTCCGGCGATTTCGAAGGGTAGTAAATGGCTGGTCATGAGCTCAACGCCGAGGGTACGGATGGTAGACCGGCTATTCAATGGTTCGACGCTGTTCAGGGTAAAGGTAGCGTTGAAAATGGTAGTCAGTAACACAAAAAACAAAGAACCACTTACCAGAATACCCCATACCTGCCGTTTGGCCGAAATTTTCACCAGATTGGGGGTTTGGGAGTTGTTGCTTTTATCCGGAGTACGGGTAAGCATAATGCCAAAGATCAAGAGTACCAAAATACCCCCTACGTATACCATGAGCTGGGTAACGGCCAAAAAATCGGCTCCTGATAATACAAAAAGAGCGGCTACGCCCAACAACGCCAGAAATAACGCGAAAGCTGCGTACATCAGGTTTCGGCTCAGGAGTATAAATAGTCCAGATCCGATGGCTAGTGCCGAGAAAAAGTAGAATGCGGCTAGTTCCAAGGTAGTTAGCTGTTAGGTAGTTCGTCTTTTGGTAGTTTAGGTTTCATGTTAGGCCGAAATGCTGGTTTTGGCTTCTCCGCTGGGGTAGTTTCTTTGCTTTTTGCTTCGGTTTCAGCAGGTGGCGTTGCCTTTGGCTTCATGCCGGGCCGGAACGCTGGTTTAGGATTCTCAGTTGGAGTGGCATCCCCACTTTTTGCTTCGGTTTCGGCGGGTGGCGTTGCCTTTGGCTTCATGCCGGGCCGGAACGCTGGTTTAGGATTCTCAGTTGGAGTGGCATCCTCGCTTTTTGCTTCGGTTTCGGCGGGTGGCGCTGCCTTTGACTTTATGCCAGGCTGGAATACTGGTTTTGGTTTTTCCGCTGGAACAGTATCCTCGCTTTTTACTTCGGTTTTGGCGGGTGGCGTTGCCTTCATGCCGGGCCGAAACGCTGGTTGTGCGGGCTTGGGCTTCACCCCAGGGCGAAACGCTGGCTTAGGTTTCTCTGTCTGAGCGGCCTCCTCGCTTTTTGCTTCGGTTTCTGCTAGTAGTGGAGCTTTCGGTTTTATACCAGGCCGGAAGGTAGGCCGTGGTTTATCGGCCGGAGCTACCTCTTCGCTCTTGATAGCTGGTTGGGCTTTGGCCGCGGCTTTTAGTTCTTCTTTCTCTTTCTGGAATTGCTCCAGTAGTCCCTTCTTCTCTTCGGCCTCGGCGGGTGTGAGGTTGCCGTACTCATACACCATATCCCGCACATCGAATTCACTGTAATCGAATGTCTTGGTCATGGTGAGGCATTCCGTGGGGCAAACGGTAGTACACAGGCCGCAGTAACAGCACTTGGCCATGTCTATATCAAACTTAGCGGCGTATAAGCGGATCGGCGAGCCATCGGATGCTTTGCCAACTTCATCAATGGCCCTGATGGGCTCAATCTCAATGCAGTCTACGGGACACACCTTGGCGCATTTGTCGCACACAATGCAGTCGTCCATCTCGTTATTCAGCCGGTAACGCCCGATGTCAGGGATGGGGATAGTCTCGAAAGGGTACTGAATCGTTACCATGCCGTCGGCTTGCTCGAAAAATGAGTCAAGTCGTACGTCACCGGGCATGCGTCGCTTACGGGCGGCCCAAAGGTGCCTCATCGTTAGGCTCATACCTTTGGCCGTGGCACGTATTCCGTCGGCTATATCTTTGAAATAACTTGATGGCATAGAGTTAATCTACTGTTCCTACAAAAGTAGTAGTTTATTATACATATACTCCCTTCATCAGTTCAGTAAGCTCCTGCTGTACTGATTGGGTCTTGTCGATATTATACCAGCGCTGAATATCAGCCTGAAACTCTGGGTAGGGTTTCGTTGGGTTGGCCTTGTAGGTCAAATACAACGCCTGCAACTCTTTAGGCCGTGGTCCCCAGGTGAATAATTCGGTTCCGTTGGCGTCGAGCGCAATTAGCTTGGGTATCGATTTTCCACCATTCGTCAGGTAGGCATCCATGATTTCGGGATGCTCGTCGCGCAGTAACAGCCGAAGGGTGATGCTTGGGTTGAGAATAGCCAATTTTGCCATGACCGGGATATTCTGAGCCGCATCGCCGCACCAGGCTTCGGTCAGTACATACCAAGTTTGCGGGGCATCAATCGTAAAAGCCAGTTGCTGCAAATCAGGGTTCAGGTGGGTAGTCTTATCCAGCCGATGCATCCGAAACTGATTTAGCCTTGTATATTCTGCCAGTTCTGGAGTTTGGGTGGGACCAGTCGTTTTCTTGTCAATAACAAGTTGATCCATCAAGGTCAGGTACTTTTCATAGGTATATGCCTGGCCAATGGTGGCAGGAGTAAATACGGTATTTTGCGAAATCATTATTCTTACTTTTTTATTTACAAAACCACCCCTTTGCTGGCTTAGTTCATACTTTTCGCTTCAAATAGGTGGAATAGTCAACCTGCCGGGCGTCGTAGTCTTCAAACATCAGAGGCGAAGTCAATAAAAAATCGGCCGTTGCCCGGTTGCAGGCCATTGGGATATTCCAGACCACGCATAGCCGGAGCAGCGCCTTGATGTCGGGGTCGTGGGGCTGGGCAGCCATTGGATCCCAGAAAAACACCAGCATATCAATCCGCCCTTCGGCAATCATGGCCCCGATCTGCATATCACCTCCCAAGGGACCACTCAAAAGCTTCGTTACAGACTGATCGAGAGTTTCTTCAATCAGTTTCCCGGTAGTGCCCGTACCAAACAACTGGTGCCGCGAGAGTGTCGTGCGGTTGTAGTAGGCCCAATCCATCATTTCGGTTTTCCGGTTATCATGAGCGACGAGGGCAATGCGTTTTCTGGATAGTATTTTTCGGGCTTCCATAGGGATTAGGGTGATTAAGTAGCAGTTAGCTATTAGATTTTATCTTTTTATGGTATTGATTATCAGTTTATTATATTAAATATCAGCAAGAATTTAATGCAAGCTAATTCTGCTTGATTACCCTACAATTTAGTAAAACTGTACGTATTTATTTCAAGTACTTAAAAGGTCTGACGGCAGACAGCTACTTTCCACTTGTCAACTTTTCTTTCAAAAATCCCAGGTACTTGTGCGCCAGTACTTCCCGGTCAAAATGAGTTTGGGCGTAAGTGTATCCATTTTGGCCCTGCCGTGCCAGTATTTCCGGATGAGACAGGTAAAACCGGATTTTTTGTGCAAAGTCGGCGGGGTTTTCTGGCTCCACAAATTGCCCGGCTTGTGCTTCTTCCACGAGTGTACGCGATACGCCATCTATGGCCATCAGTACCGGTTTTTTACACGAAAAATAGTCGAAAGTTTTGTTGGAGTACACCGTTTTGAAGGTCGCCACATTTTTGAGAACGGAGGTACCCATTTCGGATGCTAGTATGTATTTGAAAACCTCACGCTTGGGTACGGAATCGATAAAGCGCAGGTTGGTCAGGCCACGTTGCTGAGCGTCGGCTACCAGACTCTTTTTTTGCATACCATTGCCAATAAGCAAGAACAGAACGTTGGTGTCGTGTAGCAATTCCGCGGTATCAAGTACCTGCACGAGGTGGTTGGCCACGCCGTGGGCACCTACGTAGGTGATCACAAATTTGTCTTCCAGATGATGTTCCCTACGAAACTGATCTCGATTAAATGTGGTCAGTAGCTCTTTGGAGAGGGCAAAGTCGGCGGCGTTGGGAATGAAAATGATTTTCCCGGCGGGGATATGCTTTTTCTGAACCAAGGCGTCACGAAAAGCGGGGGTCAAAACGTTGATCAGGGTAGCCTTTCGGTATACGTACCCTTCAAACCAATAAGCAAACCGGATAATAAACTGATTAGTCAACACCCCGGTATCGATGGCCGACTCGGGCCATAAATCACGTACTTCAAAAACAAAGGGTGTCCGTTTCCACCAGGAAAGTACCACCGCCGTAATACCCACAAACAAAGGAGGTGAAGTGACCATAATAACGTCGTAGGGGTCTTTGGCAAGACGAATCCCCCCCAGAATACTGGAAAATGTAAAGGAGAAGTAGGCCCAGAGCCTTCCGAGAAAGTTGCTATTGTAGCTCTCCGAAACGTGACAGCGTATTACCCTGACTCCGTCGCGGTTGGTACTTTGGTGGAAGTACTGCCCTTTGTATTGGTCAGACTCGCCACCCATGTAGTGAACCATCCCGGCTAGTACCGTCACTTCGTGCCCGGCCTCGGTCCAAACGCGGCTCATTTCGTTCCATCGGGAGCCTCCGCTATCATTATCTTCCAGGAAAAACTGGTGTATCAGCAAAATTCGCATCGATACGAAGTTAGGCGGTGGCGATCAGTAATCAGGTTATTTCAGCTAGTATTATTGGGTAATTTCCTTGATTTCTGTTTTCAAGTACCGCTCACTCGTCGTAAATACGATGCGTTTAGTTGCCTCCTTTTGACCATACTTTTCGGAATACCAGCCCTCGGTTGTAGCAGGGGATATTTCCTCGCCGGATTGGGTGAAGGCTTTCACGCTGTACCCTTTCAAAAACGCCCCGTTCGGATGCCACAGTTGATGCATCGGTAAATCTGAAGAGGCGTTATGAAGCCAGTCTTCGATAATCCACTGGGCTTTACCTTCTACCTTCGTAACCCGGCGACTATGAATAATACCGTCTCCGGCTTGTTGAAATCCGGTGCATTCCCCTTCAAAGAAGCGTAGCCTATTCTGAAACCAGCCCGCCCGACTTTGCGTAATCCAGTCATACCACATGAAGCGTTCCCCTTTGCGCATTTGGTCAAACTCTCCTAACATCACGGTATTGTGAGAAGCCGTGCCGGCAAAGTAGCGCGTCCAGCGTTCGTCGGTATTGTAGAGATATGATCCCGCATCCCGCATGATATTTTCTCCTCCTACCCAAATATCAAGGTGCAGGTTATCGGCCTGAAAAGGGCGGTCTTTGTAGCGGCCGCATCGCAAAAAGGTGAGGGTTCCTTGTTCACGAAGTAGGTAGTACCCTCCGTTATCAAAGGAGTAAGCCCCGTCGGCAACCGGCTCTTCGATTGCATGGCTGGGAGCTACTCCTAGCCAGTGTGAATCCTCATCCCACAAGCCCGGTTCGTACAACTGCTCCTGCCCAAGTACTCCCGCCAGCGCATTGAGTTGAGGACGGTAATTTCGGAAATGACATTCGTTCAAAGGAAAGAAAAGCGCGCCGTCGTTGGTACCGTAGTTTGGTAGCCAGCCCGTAGTAGTATCCTGACATACCCGTAAAAAATGGAGGGAGCCTTTGGCTCGCTCGTACACCACGGGAGCCCAGCGCTCTCCGTTGAGGTGGGCCAGCTGAATACCCCAGCTGAGTAGCTGAATGACTACCCGGTGATAGTTCATCGAGAATTGCAGAAAAGTGCCATCCTTGTAAATCTGGTAGGCTACTTCCTGCTCAAACCATACTTTCCCTTGTTCTTTCCAACGGGTACTTTCCGGGAAAAAGGGATAAAGAAGCCCGATAAGGTACAGGGTCAGTGTTTCGGCCAGGGCGTGGTTGTTGCGAACTGCCTTGCGTGAAAACTGAATATTGGCCTCCACGTGCCGTATCTGCCAGTAAATGCTGTGAATAATATGGCTGAATCGCTCCGGAGTGAGGGTGGGTGAGTCGCGGTAGTAGTTCAGGGCGAACGTCCAGTTAAGCACCCTAAGCGATATTTCCTGGCTACACCGCCAGTTGGGACCGCAGTTAATGGGGTTAGCTTCAATCCAACTCTCTATTTCAGAAAACACCGTTTTGGACTGATCTTTCTGAAAGTGATGATTGTACCGAATAAGATCATACAGAAATGTAAAACGTGACTTTTCCCAAACGTACTTGATATCCCCGGCCTCGGGCGAGAAATCCAGAATTTTGGTCCAGTGTTTTGTTACATCGTAGCGATAACCGGTAGTAGGATTGGTCAGCCAGTCTTTGACCTCATACTCCTTGGTACTAAAAAAAGTCAGTCGGCTCTGTTGTAATGCCTGTACGCGCTGCTTGAGATTAGATAGGGCAGTCGTTTGGGTACGAATACCGGGAAAAGCAAAGAACCGGACGGGTAGTTGCTTCCATTCTTTCAACGAACTAAACTCCTGAAAAGCAGGCTGTACGGGAAAGCGCTTTTTTAGTAATCCCGAACGACGTTCTAATTCGTACCCTATCCGAAAGACAACGTAGCGAAAGCCCATATTTTCGAATAGTTGGAAGGCATTTTTTAAATTTTTGAGCATGTGTAAGTGATTTTAAGAGTTAAAGCTAATGTACCGTTATCCATTCATTTCGTTTCAAGCTCTCCACCGCAGCTAGCGTAGCCCGCGTAGTGTTGAAGATCTCGTTGAGTGGGATTAGGCTATCGCCTCCGCTGTGTACCGATTCCAGGAGTAGCCGGAACTGCTCCTGATGACCTTTGTCTTGCGACGTTTTGAGTTTAGAAAATCCTTTGAATCCGTAGCCCCGGAGCGTACGAAAGTTATCCAGAATAAGGGTCCTGTCCTGCGAATATACCTCTACTCGTTCCTTGGAGTACGCTTTACTACCGTTGGCAAAATAGTTAATGACTCCCGTGGAGCCATTGGCGTAGCGAAGTAGGATATTGGCGTTGTCCGTTGTTTCGGTAGGGTGTTGCCCCATGGCGTTCATGCAAACGGCGGTGACGCTGCTTCCCGTCAGGTAGGAAATTAGGTCAATAAAATGGCAGGCTTCGCCCAAAATACGACCGCCACCCACGGCCCGGTCATGGACCCACGAGTTGGCCGGAATAAAGCCCGCGTTCATGGTCGCTACTACGTTCATGGGTGCGCTACCCAGCAATGACTTCATTTTTTGAGCGTGGGGTGAGAAGCGGCGGTTAAAGCCAACGGTTAATGATAAGGCCGGGGAGTTATGGGTGAAGTACGCCTCAATATCTTCCAGTTCTTCGGGATGGATCGCGAGCGGTTTCTCCACAAACACGTGCTTTTGATGCCGTAAGGCTTCCAGTACTAACCGGGCGTGCTGATCGTGGCGGGTAGTAATCAGTACCAGATCTACCTCATTGTCTTGCAGAATCTGATGGTAGTTGGTGGTACTGTGGGCGATATTGTGCTTTTGGGCCAGAGCCGTACTCGATAGTCCGTTGGCGCTGGCAATGTACTTAATAGAGGCTCCTTTAAGTACCGGGAGCATCGTCATTTTGGTAAAATTCCCCGCCCCGATGATACCTACTACGCCCTTCCGACCTGTAAATGAAACTTCTTGATGACGCACGGAAGCTAGTTGGGTACTTTGCTCCGGGTAGGCCAGGAGAGAGGCGATGGCTCCGGTACTGCCCATGTATCCGTAAATACGATCGTATTCTTCCAGGGGTACTACCTCCGTAATGAAGGGCTTCACATCCAACAGCCCGGTAGAGAGGAGTTGCAAGATCGACTGGAAATTACGGTTCTCGGTCCAGCGAACGTACGGGAGGGGGTAGTCATGCCCTTTTTGCTCGTAGTCATCGTCGTAGCGGCCCGGCCCGTAAGAGCACGATACCTGAAAGGTCAGCTCTTTTTCGTAAAACTCGGCTCGACTAATGTCCAGTCCGACTACCCCAACCAAGACAATCTTTCCGTGCTTGCGCGACATCCGGGCGGCCTGAGAAATAATATCATTGTTTTTGGCCGACGCGGTAATGATCACTCCGTCGGCGCCGATTCCTCCGGTCAGGTCTTCTACCAGTTTTACTGGGTCATCGCCCCGGAGAGGATTACAGGTAATGATTCCTTTGGCCCGGGCTATTTCGAGTTTAGACTCATCGAGGTCTACCCCCACCACCCGGCAGCCGTTCAGTCGGAGTAGCTCCGCTGTCAGGAGTCCGATCAGGCCGAGGCCTACCACTACCACGGTTTCCCCTAGGGTTGGGTTTAGTAAACGAATACCCTGCAGGCCAATGGCGCCGATCACGGTAAAAGCGGCCTCATCGTCGGAAACAGAATCCGGGATCTTAGCCACCAGGTTGCGGGGCACGCATACTACTTCGGCGTGGGGGCCGTTGCTTGCCACGCGGTCGCTGAGTTGTATATCTTTTACCCCTTCTCCTACCGCAATGACCTTACCGACGTTGCAGTAGCCAAGGGGGAGGGGTTGTTCCAGTTTATTAAAAACGGCTTCCATGGTAGGGAATAAACCATCTGATTTAACCTTATCCCACACCATCTTTACCTTATCGGGTTGCTGACGGGCTTTATCCAGCAAACTAGCCTTGCCGAACTCAACCAGCATGCGCTCCGTGCCGAGGGATACGAGGCTTCGGTGGGTCTGAATGAGCACACTTCCGCGTTTTACCTGCGGAGCGGGCACTTCTTCGAGTTTGGTTTCTCCGTTTTTAAAATTTTGGATGAGTTGTTTCATAGCACGCGAGTGTGTTTGCTTTCCGCCTGATGAGAACAGCTAGTTGGGGCGAACCGTACGTTTACGAGGCAAATACAAACGCAAGGTACGATAGAAGGCATAAAAAAAACGAATTGCCAAAGCGATCGGTTTTTTAGGGGGGGGTAGGCAAACGGGCAGGGCGAACGTCAACGATGCTCAATTATTAGGTAAAAATCCCTACTATGCCCTGTATGCTTACTAGTAGGCTTTTGTCCTTTGCTAGGTACACAATACCGTGTAGATTTTTTTAGAGTATACTTACACTAAGTGCAGACACATTATGCCTAAATCATGTTTTCGGCATGTGGCATCACTATTTTTCGTAGTTTTGCATAGATGACAAGGATACTGCACTTGATATTGGCTACCTACCTGCTGGCTTTCTCCGGGATTCCCAGCCAGGAAATGCACGAACTTTTCGGCATCAAGGCAATGACGGCGCATTTCCACGAACACGAAGAGCAACACGAACATGAGGATGCCGCTCACGGGATGAACTTTCTCGATTTTCTGTACTTGCATTACGCCGACGAAACGCACAAGAATTCCGAGGGACATGAGAATCTGCCTTTCCATCACAATCACCAGGGTGTGGTCGTAAATTATTTTATTTCACCGGCCACCAGTTTGGTGCCGAAACCGGCTACCGCTTCCTTGGCTGTGAAATCCCCCGTTTTCTTCGAATCCCGGTTCTTGTCCCCGTTCGTCTACTCCATCTGGCAACCGCCCAAGTTCTGACAATTTAATTTCTGGTATTTACATTCCCTCCCGCCGCGCCTGGTACGCACAGCGGAAGGGTTGGTATATTCTGCCTATCTTAAATTGCTCAAAATGCTTGACCGAATCATTTATTTTTCCATTCACAATAAGCTGATTGTCGGGGCTTTTACGCTGGCTCTAATTGCTTGGGGAAGTTATTCGATTACCCAACTGCCCATCGATGCGGTGCCGGACATCACCGATAACCAGGTCATGGTCATTACCGTCAGCCCCACTTTGGCCGCCCAGGAAGTGGAGCGGCTCATCACGTTTCCGGTCGAACAGACCATGGCCAGCATCCCCGAAATCGAGCAAATGCGCTCTTTTTCCCGCTTCGGCCTGTCAATCGTCACCATCGTCTTCAAGGAGAAAACCGACATCTACTGGGCCCGTCAGCAAATCAGCGAACGGCTCACCGAAGCGGGAAAGCAGATACCAAAGGGCGTGGGCATCCCGGAGATGGCCCCCGTTACCACGGGTCTGGGCGAAATATACCAGTATGTCGTTCATGCCGAAAAAGGGTACGAAGACCGGTACGATGCCATGGAGCTCCGCACCATTCAGGATTGGATCGTCAAGCGTCAGCTGCTCGGAACCCCGGGCGTAGCCGAAGTGAGCGGATTTGGCGGTTACGTGAAAGAGTACGAGATCGCGGTTGATCCCGATCGGCTCAAAAGCATGGGAGTGTCCATAACCGACATTTTCACGGCACTGGAAAAAAATAACCAGAATACGGGTGGGGCCTACATCAATCGAAACCCGACTGCCTATTTCATCCGTAGCGAGGGGCTGGTGAAAAACTTGGATGAGATCGGCAAAATCGCCGTAAAAAACAATGGTCGGACGCCTATATTTATCCGGGACTTGGCCACCGTGCGCTTCGGCAGCAGCATCCGCTACGGGGCCGCCACCCGCAACGGCGAGGGGGAAACGGTGACCGGGATTGTGATGATGCTGAAGGGTGCCAATTCCTCCGAGGTAATCGACAACGTCAAGCAGCGCATCGAGCAGATCAAGAAGACCCTCCCGGAAGGGGTTACCATCGAGCCGTTCCTGGATCGGCAGAAGCTGGTGGACAATGCGATCCAGACCGTGGCCAAGAACCTGATCGAAGGGGCACTTATCGTGATCTTCGTTCTCATCCTTTTCCTAGGCAATCTCAGGGCTGGCCTGGTGGTTGCCTCGGTCATCCCACTTTCGCTGCTGTTCGCCCTTGCCATGATGAATCTGTTCGGTGTATCAGGTAACCTGATGAGCCTGGGGGCGATTGATTTCGGGCTGATTGTCGATGGGGCGGTCATCATTGTGGAAAGCATCCTGCACCGCATACACGACCGCTTCGATAACCGTAGCGGGGTGGTCCGGCTGACTTCGGGTCAGATGGACGAGGAGGTGTACCAGGCTTCGGCCAACATCCGTAATTCCGCTGCCTTCGGGGAAATCATCATCTTGATCGTGTACCTGCCCCTGTTGGCCCTGGTTGGAATCGAGGGGAAGATGTTCCGCCCCATGGCGCAGGCCGTTTCCTTCGCGATCTTGGGGGCTTTCCTGCTTTCCCTGACCTACGTGCCCATGATGGCGGCGCTGGGCCTGAGTCGGAACACCCGCCACAAAACCAATATCTCCGACCAGATGATGCTTTTTTTTCAGCGGCTGTACACCCCCGTGCTTCAAAGGGCCATGCGCTGGAAAGGGATCGTCGTTCTGCTGGCGGCGGCGCTTTTCGGCCTCAGCCTGTTTGTCTTCTCGCAACTGGGGGGCGAGTTCATCCCCCAGCTCGACGAGGGCGACTTTGCGGTCGAGACTCGGGTGATTACGGGAAGTTCCATCGACCAGATGCTTGACGTCTCCCAGAAAGCCCAAAAGATAATCCTCCGATTTCCCGAGGTAAAGCAAGTTGTAAACAAGATCGGATCGGGGGAAATTCCCACCGATCCCATGCCGATCGAGGCGGGAGACATGATGATTATTCTTAAGGACAAATCCGAGTGGACGACCGCCTCCTCGCGCGAGGAGGCGGCCGAAAAAATGCAGCAGGCGCTGGCGGTGATTCCCAACGCGACGTTCGGCTTCCAGCAGCCCATCCAGATGCGCTTCAACGAGTTGATCACCGGTGCCAAGCAGGATGTGGTCATTAAAGTTTATGGGGAGGATTTGGACGCGCTTTCGCAACTGGCCACCCGGATTAGCACCTTGATCCGGGGAGTGGCTGGCGTGCAGGACCTGTACACCGAGGAAATCACCGGCCAGCCGCAGATCCAGGTAGACTTCAACCGCGACAAGATCGCCCTGTATGGACTGAGTATAGACGCCGTGAACCAGGTCATCAGAACTGCCTTTGCGGGCGAACAGGCGGGATTGGTTTACGAAGGCGAAAGGCGGTTCCCCTTGGTGGTGCGACTGGATACAACGAATCGTCAGGATATCGGGGACGTGCGCAACCTTTTCATCGATACGCCTTCCGGCCAGCAGATTCCCCTACACGAAGTGGCCCGGGTGGAATACCAGGAAGGTCCTAACCAGATCCAGCGCGACGACGCCAAACGCCGGGTGACGCTGGGCTTCAACGTGCGCAGCCGCGACGTGCAGAGCATCGTCGGCGACATCCAGCTCATTCTCGACCGGGACCTGCGGTTGCCTGTGGGCTACTACGTCACGTACGGCGGTCAATTCGAGAATCTGCGGGCCGCCAAGCAGCGGCTATCCATTGCGGTTCCGGTAGCTTTGGTGCTCATCCTGCTCCTGCTCTACTTCACCTTCCATTCCCTGCGGCAAAGCTTGTTGATTTTTAGCGCCATTCCGCTGTCTGCCATCGGGGGAGTCTTCTCACTATATTTCCTGGGGATGCCTTTCAGTATTTCGGCAGGAGTGGGCTTCATCGCCCTATTCGGCGTGGCTGTTCTAAACGGAATCGTGTTGATCGGTGAATTTAACCGGCTTGAGGGGGAAGGCGTGGCCGACATTCGACAGCGGGTGATCCAGGGTACCCGGACCCGGCTACGGCCGGTTTTGATGACCGCTTCCGTGGCTTCTTTGGGCTTTCTGCCGATGGCGCTTTCCCAGAGTTCAGGGGCGGAAGTCCAGCGCCCGCTGGCCACGGTGGTCATCGGCGGCTTGATCTCGGCCACCCTTCTGACCCTGATCGTGCTGCCCGTGCTCTACATGTATGCAGATTCCTGGAAGGCGGGGCGAACAAAAGGTACCGTCATTGCGGCGGGCCTAGCAGCTTTGATAATGTTAATCCCCGTTGCGTCCCAGGGCCAAACGCTGAGCCAGAGTAACCCGCCCGTTTCCGGGCGTACGCTCTCGCGGGATCAAGCCATCGGGGAGGCTCTGAGAAACAGCGGCAGTATGAAGATCTCCGCGTACGAAACCGACCGGGAGCGAAAGCTAAGGGAGGGGGCGGTCAATCTACCCAGGACCGAATTCCTTTTCTCCCAGGGTAATATCAACAGCCAGGAGCAGGACAACTCGTTTGGCGTAACCCAGCGACTGGCCTTCCCGACCGTTTACGGCAGTCAGCGTAGGCTCGCTCAGGCCCGGGTCAAGGTCAGCCAGCTACAAGAGGCGGTCCGCCGCTACGAGCTTGTCCGGAGCGTGCGAACCGCCTACGTCCGGGTGGTTTATTTCAAAGCCAAAGACTTGCTCCTCCGGCAACAAGACAGCATCTATAGCGAGTTGGAGACCGCCAGTGCGCTGCGCTACCGGTCAGGCGAAACCAACCGTCTGGAGAGCGTGACGTCCCTGGCCCAAGCCCTCGAAGTAAGGAACCTGATCCGGCAGAACCAAGCCGACCTTAATATGGCTAGCCAGCAACTGCAAACTCTGCTCAACACTACGGATCCGATCACCACCGTCGAAGGGAGCCTTACCAAACAAATATTGGACTTTCCCTCGTCTGGCGGCGCAGTGCTGGGGCAAAACCCGACGCTACTGTACCTGAGACATCAGATCAAAATCAACGAGCAGCAGACGGAACTGGAAAAGCAGAAGAAGCTGCCGGAATTCCTGCTGGGGTACACCAACCAATCGTTCCGGGGGGTGCAGATCGCGACGGGAAACCAGGAGATCTTCACGCTCGGCGACCGGTTTTCCGTCTTTCACTTGGGAATGTCGGTCCCGCTGCTGCCCGGCGGCTACCGCGCCCAGGCCCAGGCCGCCAAAATTGCCGAACAGGTAGCCCACACCCGGCTGGAATACGAAAGTACCCTGCTGTCGGGGGAGCTGCTGATGCTTTTGCAGGAGTACCGGAAGAATCTCAGTGCGGTGGAATATTACGACGCCCTACCGCAGGCCGAACTTATCACCACGCAGGAGCGGAGAAACCTCCTACACACAGTTTCTTCAGAGCATGACGGTGGCCAGCCGGATCAAATCCGGTTACCTCGATAAACTCTATGCCTACAACCTGACCGTTGAGACCCTCGAAGCCCTGGCAAGCATCCAATTAACGACCAACGATATTAAATGATTCTAATCATGAATTACCTAAAAAAAACATCATCAGTGATCCTCGTCCTGACGCTTCTCGTGGCCTGTAGCCAGAATCAGACAGCAGACGAGGAAGGGCCGGGCGAGCCAACGGTAGCCACCGAAAGCAAAGCGGCCTCGCCCGACCAAGTCAGCCTCACTAACGACCAATACGTGATGGCGGGCATAGGGACGGGAAAAGTGGAAGAGCGCAACCTGAACGCCACCGTCAAGGTAAGCGGCATCATCGACGTCGAACCCTCGAGCGTGGTTTCCGTTTCTGCTCCTTTTGGCGGATACCTCAAAAGTGCGGGATTGCTCCCCGGCCAATCCATCAGGAAAGGGCAGGTTATTGCCACGCTGGAAAATCCTGAATTCATCACTATGCAAGAGCAATATTTGGAAAACAGTAGCAAGCTGAAGCTGCTTCAGCAGGAGTTTGAACGGCAGCAACTGCTGAGGCGGGAGGAAGTTAATTCGGCCAAGACCTTCGAGCAGATTTCTTCGGACTTGCAGGTAATGCGGGCCCGCGTCAGCGCCTTGGACGCGAAACTAGCGATGGCAGGAATCAGCAAAAAGGGACTGGATGAGGGTAAGGTATCTGGCGCCGCTCAGCTGTACTCTCCGATCAACGGCTATGTCAGGACGAGTAATGTGAATCCGGGCAAGTACGTCAATCCGACGGATATCCTCTTTGAGCTGGTCAACCGAAATGAGCTGCACTTGGCGCTCAACGTCTTCGAGAAGGACATCGACCAGGTCAGGGTCGGGCAGACTGTGCGCTTCGGCCTGGCCAGCGAAACCTTGGCCGAGCGTACCGCCACCGTTTTTCTGATCGGGCAGGCCACCGCCGAAGGCGGTATGATACCTGTACACGGCCATTTGACAAAAGTGGGAGGTTCGGGCCTGCTGCCGGGCATGTACGTGAAGGCCTGGATTGAAAGAAAGAGCCGGGCTGGGTACGCCTTACCCACTGAGGCGGTGGTGCAGTTCGGGGGGGAAACGTATGTCTTCGTCCAGACCGGGCGGACGGAAGCGGGATACGCCTACCGGATGGTGCCCGTGAAGACGGGAGTCCAGGAAGGCGGCCTGACGGAAGTGATCCTCCCCGCCGCCGTTTCCGCGAAGGATGCGGTCTTCGTTATTAAAGGCGCGTACGCGGTCCTATCAGCCTTGCTCAATGCCGGGGAAGAGAAATAAGGCCAACCGGGAAAATAATCTTACAATTCAATTTATCAACTAATCCTAATTAACAATTTCATGAGAAGAATTCTCATTTATTTCCGCTCTATCACTTGGTGTATTGACAGCATGTTCAAGTGAATCAGAAAAAGGCACCCACGAGCACGAGGACGACCGTGTCCACGCTGACCACCCGGATTCAACTAAAGCGACGGTTGCACCCGCCGACACGACCGCTCATGGGCACAGCCATGACAGGACGGGAGGGCATGGAGATGAAGCCGATACAACGGCCCATTGACACAGCCACGACCGGCCCTAACCAAACGAATGAATTATTCCTGATTAATGGCGGGGTCAATCGGTTCTATGCATCGGTTGACCCAAAGCCCCATTCCTTCTAACCCCACTCAATATGAACTATAAAAACCTGTTTCGTTTCGCTTTGGCGCTGCTGCTGATTGTTGCAGGCAGCGCCGTTTTTGCCCATGGTGTGGATGAGAAAACCAAAGCTTTTTTGGTGGGTAACGAAGGCGCCGCCTTCATACCCTTCCTGTACATCGGGGCCAAACACATGATCACCGGCTACGACCACATTCTGTTTCTGGTGGGCGTGATCTTCTTCCTTTACCGTCCCAAAGATATTCTGATCTATGTCAGTTTCTTCACCTTAGGCCACAGCCTGACGCTGTTACTGGGTGTGCTGGGTAATATTTCAATAAACGCTTACCTGATCGACGCCATCATCGCCTTTTCAATTGTGTACAAGGGTTTCGATAATTTGGGTGGGTTTAGGAAAATAGTGGGCTTTCAGCCCAATATGAAGGCGGCCGTATTGATTTTCGGGCTATTCCACGGATTCGGACTAACTAGTAAGCTGCAGGATTTTGAGATGGGGCAAGACGGGCTGCTTGCCAATCTGATTGGATTCAATATTGGGGTCGAGATAGGCCAGTTCATTGCCCTGTCTTTTGTCCTTTTACTGATTAGTGCCTCGAGGCACTTTGAAAGCTTTAAACGGTTCTCTACCCTGACCAATACCCTTTTGATGACCGCCGGTTTCGTATTAATCGGCTACCAACTAACCGGTTATTTTACTAAATAAAAAGCACTTAAAATGAAAGATATGAATCCGTCTCTCCTAACAAGAGGCCAAATTTTGAAAGCTACGCTTGGCGCCCTTATTTTAGGTATATTACTGTTTGTGATCGCCGTCCTACCCGCCGAATACGGATCCGATCCGCTTGGTACGGGAAAACTACTGGGATTCAGTCGTCTTTATCGGCCTAATGACCCTGTTTCCACCATTGGAGGTAGTGCGCCGCAAGCTTATCCGCCCTTAAAACTGGAAGAACTTGGTTCGGGACCGGATGTCCCTATGCCGAAGGAAGCCCAAAACCCAGCTCCGGCCCGGCAATTCGAGCAGCGGCAGGATAGCATAACGATACTGATTCCGGCGGGAAAGGGGCTTGAATACAAAATGAATATTCTCAAATACGGAACGGTAAAATACGAGTGGATTACCGGTCAGGGCATCCTGTATTTTGATTTTCACGGGGAGGTAAAAGAAGCCAACCCTGGCAAAGATGTCTTCTTTGAAAGCTACACGGCTGCTTACTCAAACAACATGATTGGTACTTTTCTGGCCCCGTTTGAAGGTAGGCACGGCTGGTATTTTAAAAACAAAGGCGAAACAGACATTGTGGTAAGCCTACGTTTAAGTGGTCAGTATACCTTATAAAGCTAATGGGCATGACGACAGCATCAAGCTTGGCTTTATGGTTATTCCCGCTTGTTTGACGATTTATTTCCTACCTTGAACTCCTAAGCTTAAGGCATAGTTCTTGTAGTCCATAACCCATAATTTCTGACTTATGAAACGACGCAAATTGTTGCCGCTCGCCGACCTGATCCGCGATCTGGCCCCGGGAATAGTTCTTTTTCACTAAGTCTGAAATGTGGTACCCTTGTTCTAGTGTTAGCGATCCTCCGTTGCGGTACTTCATGTTTTTTTAGAGTTTGGTAATCCAAAAGTAGGAAGTTTTCCGGCGCAGCTTTTCTCCCGGGCTCAGGTCCTGAACCCGGGAGTTTTTTTTAGCCGTTACGTTTATTACTTGAATCCGAGTTTAAGGTATTTTATTTATTCTGAAATGGTAATGAAACGCTTAACTTTTCCCAACTCATCCGAACTATCCCTTTATTTTTACCCTCCGGCACGACTTTGTAGGTAAGCGATTCGGTTAGGTCTGTTTGAATCATGGGTTTCACTTTCAGCCGAATAATATCGTGTTCAGCAGTATAGTCATCGGCTAAGTGCATGTCCCAATCACTGCTCAGGATGAGCGTCCACTCCTTCGCCCCGGGAATCGTAAAAAAGCCGTACTTGCCTTTGGGAACTAACTTCCCGTTAATGGTAACATCCTGAGAAAAATCAATCCAAGTAGCCTTGTGAGCGCCCGTTGACCATACCTGATCATAGGCTACCAGGCCATTCCAGATCTGTCGGCCCCGCACGCTGGGTGAACCATAATCGACATGCACGTGGTTGTCGCCGACCATGGCCATGGCGTTGGTGTGGGGACTTTTGGGCTTTGCTTTTGTTTCCGTGGATTCAGCAGCCTGATGATGCTCATGTTGGGCGTAGGTAGTCGTACAGATCAGAGCAAGGGTAATAACTTTCAGGGTTTTTCTCATGGGTATTATTGTTTGTTGCTGGTTTTGATTTGCTTTTTAAGGAGTTGGGCGTTTATCGCCACGATGATTGTGCTCAGGCTCATGAGAACAGCACCCACGGCCGGACCCAGAACGAATCCTGATTGATATAAAACACCGGCCGCTAAGGGGATGGCGATCACGTTGTAGCCGGTGGCCCACACCAGGTTTTGAATCATTTTACGATAGGTGGCCTTGCCAAACAGGATCAGGCTAGCGATGTCCTGCGGGTTACTGTTCACCAGAATAATGTCGGCGGTTTCAGCCGCTACGTCGGTGCCCGATCCCACGGCGATGCCCACGTTGGCTTGGGCCAGGGCGGGAGCATCATTGACCCCGTCGCCGGTCATGGCCACGAATTCGCCATCGGCCTGCAGCTTCTTCACGATATCGACTTTCTGGTGCGGGAGTACCTCGGAGTAGTAGCCGTCCAGACCCAATTTTTCACTTACTGCCTTGGCGGTTTTCTCGTTGTCTCCCGTTGCCATCAATACTTTGATATTGTTCCTTTTGAAAATGGCGATAGCCTCTTGCGATTCGGGGCGTATTTCATCGGCTAAGGTAATAAATCCAGCTAATTTTCCTTCCACCAATACATAAACGATGGTTTCGGCGGCATCGCCATCGGCGCTGGCTGGTACCGTAATATCAGCCTCCCGGAGATACCCCGGACTTACCACCTTCACCTTTTTTCCCTCGACGGTAGCCTCCACTCCTTTGCCGGTGATCGCCTGAAAATTTTCTGGCTTAGGCACCTTAATTCCATCTTCTTTCACTTTTTTGATAATACCCACGGCGATGGGGTGCTCGGAACTCTGCTCCAAAGCACTGGCGAGCCGAAGGATCTCCTCAGGAGTATAGGCCTTGTCTTCTGATTCAATTCTCGTCACGCCAAAATTCCCTTTGGTTAGGGTCCCCGTTTTGTCAAAAAGTAAAGTGGTTATTTTACGCGATTCCTCAAAAGCAGTTCGGTTTCGGATGAGCAGTCCATTCTGGGCCGATACCGCAGTAGAAATAGCCACCACCAAGGGAATGGCCAGCCCCAGCGCATGCGGGCAGGTAATGACCATCACGGTCACCATTCTTTCCAGAGCATAGACAAAGGGAAAGCCAAGCAGCAGCCAAACCGCCAACGTGCCGAAGCCTACCGCCAGGGCGATGTAGGTGAGCCATTTGGCCGCTTTGTCGGAAAGATTCTGCATTTTTGACTTGGCCTTTTGGGCCTCCTGTACCAGCGTAATCACCTTATTGAGGTAGCTATTTTTACCGGTATGTTCAATTTTTACTTTCAATGAGCTATTGCCATTAATGGAGCCGCCGATCACTTTATCTTTTACCTCCTTTTTGGCCGGTTTTGACTCTCCTGTCAGCATAGACTCATTAAGATAGCCCGCTCCCTCCAACAAAAGGCCGTCAGCCGGTACCTTTTCGCCTGGTTTTACCAAGATAATATCACCCTTTTGCAGGTCTTCTATTTTGACGTCCTCGACGGTATCACCCTTCATGCGGTGGGCTTCGGCGGGCATCATACTTACCAGTAATTCGAGTGATTTGGATGCACCCAGCACACTTTTCATTTCGATCCAATGTCCCAACAGCATGATGACGATCAGAGTGGCGAGTTCCCAGAAGAAATCCATACCAGGTAGACCAAACACCGTGGCGGTGCTGTAAAAGTAGGCGACACTGATGGCCATGGCGATGAGCGTCATCATACCAGGCGCACCCTGCTTTACTTCATCCCAAAACCCCTTGATGAACGGCCATCCCCCGTAGAAATACACCACGGATGATAGTACGAACAAGACATAATTACTTCCGGGAAAGGAATACTCAAACCCAAAGAAACCTTGGATCATGGGCGAAAGAAAGAGGATTGGGAAGGTAAGAACCAGGGTTACCCAAAACCTTCGTTTAAAATCCTCGATCATCATTCGATGGTGGTCGTGACCCATTTGTCCATGTCCGGGATTATGACCGGAATGGGACATCTTGCTGTGATCCATTTTCGTGGTATCGCTGCTTGGGTGATGCTGGTGGTTTTCCATAGTGTTTATTTTATTTAAGTTTTCTGCGCATTTCTCCCGAAATATTTTCGGCGTAAATTCCTAGGCATCTACCAGAATACCTCTAATCCTGCCCTTTGAGGAAATCGCAAACAGGATGCTATTGTCGTCGGGATTACTCATGCCTTCGAATCGGTACGTTTCGTCTACATGAAAGTCTTCCGGATGTAGTTGAAGATTTAGGGAAGCACATTCCAGGCAATCAGGAGTCAGATTGAAATCATAGCTGTAACCCTTGTTCTGAAGGTCAGTAATATCCTCAATCATTGTGTCATAATTTTTTTGATTCATGGTTGGTTTGGGGTTTGGTTGACCGGACGCTGAGCTGGTAAATAAGAATCGGCAAAAGGGTAAACTGCATTACCGGCGACAGCCCGACAAGCACGATGGGTAGCAGGGGCATGGAATCAGCATAGGCCCAGTTTCCTTCCCAAGTGTGCCTCATTTCCTCAAGTATGGCCCCGGTGGCACCCACGAGCATCAGGCTAAGTATCCGATAAACGGACGCCCTTCGGATCCAGAAAGGGTCCTTTAAAAAAAAAGCGAACCCCATGTACAGTAAAAGCGCCATCAACATATCGGCCACGGAAGCCAGGGTACAAAATGAAATGTGCTGGAAATCATAGACATATCCTTCGTATAAGGGTCCATGTGCCAACTCCCAGATAAGGTTCAGGACAAAGGCCAGCAGGGCTATTCGGATTATAACCCTTCGGAAGGCACTTTTCTCTCGCGTTCTTCTTCGTAGGTGACGGAAGAGAACAAAATCCAGCAGCAGTACAACTACCGGAACCAGGAACAGCGTCATGTGAAGATTCTTAAGCATAAGCAGGCAAGTTGATCGGGTGAATCTTGGTAGTTGGGGCGTGTTTTAATGACCTTTACTCGCTCTCAGTAGGGTCAAAGCCGATGAGAGTATTTTTGTTTCTCAGTATCTTTTTCATTTTCGTTTGCAGGAATAGGTGGCACTTAATCGGATTGAGGTTGGCGCGACAGAAACCATTTCTCTCCCCCAAGTATCAGGGCCATGATGGAGGCCGAGACGATGATAATGAAAATATCCTGGCTGGCTTTCATCCAGATGAACGCGCCCAAAATCACCGCATCTAGTAGAATGGCGATACTGACGACTAAAACGTTGGGTTTTATCTCCTCGCGCAAGTTTTTCAGGACACCCCAGTGAGTGCCAATGTCCATCACCAGGTAGAAAATGGCTCCCATCGAGGCGATCCGGCTTAGGTCGAGAAAGACCGTCAGCAGAATGGCAATCGCCGCAACGTACACCAGCATGTGCTGTTGCACATTGCCGGGCAGGCCCAACTCGCTATAAGGAATCAGCTTCATGTCGGTAAGCATGGCCGTCATCCGTGATACCGCAAAAATACTGGCAATGATGCCCGAAACCGTGGCAATGATGGCGATACCCACCGTAAACCAGAGGCCGTACTGCCCGAAGGCCGGACGGGCGGCTTCGGCCATCGAATAGTCGCGCGCCTTGACGATTTCGCCGATGGAAAGGTTGGCCGAAACGGCGAAGGCCACCAGCATATAAACCACCGTACAGATAACCAGGGAAATCACGATGGCTCGGCCGACGTTCTTTTTGGGTTCTTTAATCTCGCCGCCGCTGTTGGTGATGGTGGTAAAACCTTTATACGCTAGAATTGAAAGGGCCAGGGCGCTCAGGTAGTCCGTCCCCGATTTGTCGGGAAGAGCGGATGGGACAATTTTATCTAAACTGAATCCGGCGACCCACAATCCGCCAATGGCAAAAACCGTGATTCCGCTGATTTTGAGGACTGCCATGACGAAAGATGATTTCTCGATAAAATTATTGCCGGAAATATTGACCAGAAAAGCCACGCCGATCAGGGCTACTCCCAGAATGGGTACCCAAACACTACTTTCGGGGACATCGAATAATTGTAGGGTGTAGGTACCGAATGTCCGGGCCACCAAACTCTCGTTGATGATCATCGACAGCGCCATGAGTAGGGCGGCAAAGGCCGTGAAGGTACTTTTACCGTAGGCTTTCTGCAGGTACATGGCGATTCCTCCGGCGGAAGGAAAGGCGTTGGACATTTTTATGTAGGAATAGGAACTGAAGCCCGCGATGACGGCCCCACCCAGAAAAGCGAAGGGAAATAGGTCCCCGGCGAATTCGGCTACCTGACCCAGGAGAGCGAATATACCCGCCCCGATCATTACCCCGGTTCCAAGGGAAACGGCTCCTATCAGGGAAAGACTGTTTTTTTTATATTCTGACATAACTTAGAATCTTAGGGACAAGCCACCACCCGCACCGAATCGATTGTCGTAGCTGCCCATGAGTGAAATGTTTCGCGACAGGAAGTATTCGATTCCCGCCGACCAAGTAACTTCCCGGCGATAAGCCCCGTTGTCCAGCACGCCCTCGCGGGCGGACCGCTTCGTCCAGCCGAAGTCGGCCTGGTATTCGTATTCTCCGAACAACACAGTTCGGGGGAAGATCATAATCGACCGGCTCAGGCTGACCTGTGGTCTCAGTTTGCTATCCATGCGAACGTCTAGATTGAACATATAGGGCGTCAGGAACCGGATGCCCCCTACGGCAGTGACGGTGGCCTCCCCGGGCGCTTCCCCCCGTTCATTCTCGGCGTTGACTCCGCCGAACACCCGGAAGTAGTCATATATATAGCGCTCGTAGGTAACCTCGGTTTCCATACGTTGATTCCAGCCGTACTCGGCCCGCAGATTAAACTGGTTGCGTAGATTAGATACAACTCCGGTGAGATGGGCCATGTGCGATGCCACGTCTGCTACGCCCCAGGCGAAGTAGTGGTTACTCTCGGAGGTCAGCCGGGCAAGTGGCGATCCCTGCAAACGAGCGTCCCGCGGGGTGCCGTAGCTGAATACGCGGCCCATACCGCTGTTGATGTGATATAGGATGTGACAGTGGAAGAACCAGTCGCCGTATTCGCGGGCGTCGAATTCGATGACGGTTTTTTCCATCGGCGGTATATTGACGGTGTGCTTGAGCGGCGAGTACTCGCCGTTTTTGTTCAGTACCCGGAAAAAGTGGCCGTGCAGGTGCATCGGGTGGTGCATCATGGTCAGGTTATTGAGCGTGATGCGTACAACTTCACCCTTTTTGATTTGGATCTTGTCGGCCTCGGACAGCGGCACGCCGTTCATGCTCCAAATGTAGCGCCACATGTTGCCGGTCAGGTTGAGGATGACGCGGCGGACGGGCTTATTCACGTCGGGATCGGTTGAAATAGTCGTTTTCTCGGGCGATTTGAGGTAGTCGTAATTGTACTCGGCGAACATATCCATGCCCGGCATCTTCATGTTGCTCATCGCCATGCCATCCATGTCGCCCTTCTTTTGGCCCTCCATATCCGCCATTTTATCCATTTTCATGCCGTTCATTTTTTTGGCCGTATCCGTTTTCATATCGGCCTTTTCCATACTACCCATTTTGGAATGGTCCATCTTGCTGTGGTCCATTTTAGAGTGACCCGTCTCTTCCATCTTAGCGGTGTCGCCACCCATTTTCATTCCCTTCATATTACCCATTTTACTGTGGTTCATCTTGGAATGATACATACCAGGCATCTTTTTGCCTTTCTTGTCGCCCATGGCCATGCCGCCCATATCCTTATCCATTTTATCCATCTTCATACCCCAGTTGGCCATCATTTCCTTTGGCTCTTCGTGGGAGGGGTTGAACTTGGTGGCCGGAGCGCCCATGCGCATCTTCATTTTGGACATCTGTTTCATCATGCCGATCTGGTCGGGTTTAGGAACAATGGCGGCGGCGAGCGGCTCGCCTTTGCCCAGGTAGGTCGAGGAATGCCCTGAGCCGTCCTGCGCAATGGCCCGGATCTCTACTTTGCCACTGGCCGGAATGGTCACGATGAAGTCGTAGGTTTCGGCCACGGCGATGAAGGTCTTGTTATGAACCACGGGGACGACGTCCAGCCCGTCGGCCGCGACCAACAGTGGGTCCTGCCCGCCGAAGGTAAGCCAGAACTGAGAGGAAGCCGCTGCGTTGATGAACCTGACCCTGACCTTTTCGCCTGGTTCAAACTCGGGATAATTTTGCACTGACTGTCCGTTGCTGAGGAAGGCGGCGTAGTAGATGTCGGCGATGTCCACCGTTTCCATGCGCTGCTTCCAGAAATTGAGCTGTGCCCCCAACGCTCCGCGCGCTATGACGCGGTTGAGCGGCGTGATGGTGTTTTTTCGGATATTGTACCATTCGTTACCGCGCTTAAGGTTGCGCAGTACGTTTTTGGGCTTCTGGTTGGTCCAGTCGGAAAGTACCACCACCAGATCCTTGTTGTAGTCCAGCTTATTCTCCTTGGGTTCGATGACAATGGAGCCGAACACCCCGCTCTGCTCCTGCAGCATGGTGTGTGAGTGGTACCAGTAGGTGCCAGACTGTTTGAGCGTGAACTCGTATTTCTGCGTCTTGCCGGGTTTGATCGGCGGCGTTGTCAAGTACGGAACGCCATCATAAAAGTTGGGTACCAATAACCCGTGCCAGTGAACGGAGGTCTCGATGTCCATTTCATTTTTTACATAAATCACCGCGTACTCTCCTTCGGCGAAGCGGAGCGTCGGACCGGGAATGGTGCCGTTTACGGTCATGCCCGTAACGGGTTTACCAGCGAGTTGCACCGTTTCTTTGGAAATAGTCAGGGTGTATTCCCGAACAGGCTGATTGTCCGTATTCTGGGCGTATGCCGGTACCGACCACGGTAGGGTCAGAATGAACACTTGGATCAGCGTCAGCGGGTTAAACAGTATATTTTTCATGAGTTTCATGTTTGGTGGTAGGGATGTGACCAGAGCAATGCCGATTCGCCGGAAGCCGGGTTTACGCCGGACTTTCTAGGCAAAAAGACACAGGTTATCCCTCCTGGCTTACCTAAAAGCCGGACAGGGATTTTCAAGAAAGAATCAAATCAGGAAGGTCTGGAAGAGAACCTGTACATTCCGGACCGGCAAGGGCGGCGGTAGGTAGGGAATGACCGTGCTGGTCGCACAATCGGAGGCAGATAAAGAAGAAAAAGACAAGTAAGTGGTTAGCGCCATTTCTCCTGAATACCCAAAGTCGAGGGTTGTAACGCTGGCAGGACGGTTATTGTCGGTATGAATAACCTGTTGGACATTGTCACAGCAGTGCCGGACCCCCAGGGTATGCCTGGCCCGCTGGCACTCATGCGGTGTGCGAGCGTCTTCTTTCATACCGCAGTCCACCGTCTCTCCCGCTAGCATAAGCGCACTCTTCACGGCGTGGCCCCCGCAGTAGTGGGTGGCCACCGAGAAACCCACATTGCTCAGCAACAGGATCAGAGACAGCGATATGGCAATGATTTTTTTCACAGGATCAAATGTACTTTTAGTCCTAAGGAATAGAATTACATGATTTCTATTTTTTACCGCAAAATTTTCGTGCCAGTCACCTCGTTTTTAGATATTTTTTATTTAAAATAAAATTAAGGCAAGCTTACTCGGTCCTGCCCAGCACTTTTCCCCGGATTGTTCCTTCATCTTCCCACACACAAAAAGCTTGGTTATTGGATAGGGACACGACTCTCGGGTACCGGCCATTTCCCAATACTATTGAGATGTTTTTTTCGGGTACCCTGTACCAAACTTGTCCGGCCTGATGCCAAACGATAAAGGTAGATGAGCTACTTACCGCTACTGAGGCATTGCGTCCCTCAGCGATGGGCTGCTCTTTTTCTCCCGGCCTTGACAGATATAGCTGGTTATTCCGCCGCCAAACTGTAATGAATCCGTCATTACTGCCGACGCTTAGGTCCCCTCCATCCATCGGGCAAGCGTTGAGCTTCCAGGTACCCTCCCCCATTTTCTGAGGCGGTTGAAACGACTGACCACCGTCCATAGAATGGGCTACGTACATGTCCCGTGAGCCGCTGATCCAGTTTCGGAACATAACGTACACCTCAGATCCCTTCATGACGGCAGTGGGCTGGCAGCATTCGCATACCGTTGAATCCGGTGACCTATATACGAGCCGATTCTTGTTCCAGGTTTTTCCGTCGTCCGTTGAAGTAGCACCGAAAATCTTGTTCTTTTTATCATTCCGCAAGTCCAGCCAGGTTACGAAGAAACGGCCCTCCCCGTCACCCGCCAGGGCATTGAAACCCTCCTTGGCTACCTCGGGTATATCATTCACCCTGCTACGGGTACCCCAGGTTCCTTTTGCCCGGTTGAGGGTATAAGCGTAGAGGTCGCCCAAACGATCAACGGCTGTGATGACTACGGTCTGCCGGGATGAGGCAATCCTGGGCCCGCGTGAGACTCCCAGATGCAAACCGGTGAGGCTGTCAACCAGCATGGGCGTTGAAAAAGTAGCACCCTCATCTTCTGAATGGGAGTAATAGATTGCATTCCCTTTGCCAAAAACCAAATCCAGCGTACCGTCGGAACCGACAAAGAGAGCAGGCTGCCGACCCTCCGTGGAGAATAACGCTTTCTGGGCCCTTGTGCTAGGCAATTCAATGAAAAGGGATAGAAGAATCAGGGCAAAGACCGTTTTATAATTATTCATACTGCTACCGGTTAGGGGTTGAAAATAGTGACTACTTCACTTCAAAGTTCAGCATCATGCCATCGTCCTCATGCTCAAGATTGTGGCAGTGAAAAACGAACTTACCCGCGTGCTGGAATCGCATGATTACGCGCACGACTTCCTTGGGCATCACCAGCACGGTATCCTTCCACCCCTTTTCGTGGGGAGACAGCCCGCCCCGACCACCCACCCGGCCAAGCACCTGAAAAGAAACACCATGGATGTGCATAGGGTGCGGCTCATCGCCCTTGCTATTATCAAATTCCCAGATCTCGGTGCTGTTTAGCATCACACTCTCATCAATCCGGCCGCTCTCGTAGGTTTTCCCGTTAATGGAGTGCATTCCTTTCATTTTCCCCATCTTATGACCACCGCCTCCCATGGAAACCCCGATGTCAAATTTTCTTGTTCGGGAAGCAGAGGACATCGGAATGGAGGGTACGTTTGGGAATACGCCAGGCATTTGAAAACGTTCCGTCCCTGTTTTGTCCACCACGAATTTCATGATCCGGAAACTTTGCTTTCCCTGTGAATCAGCTCCGGTAAACACATTGCTCTGCAGATAAACCTCATCCCGCTGGGCCATCGTGCTAAAATCCACCAGAAGATCCACCCGTTCACCGGGAGCGAGCAGCAGGCTCTTAACCGTTTCGGGTGAGGTAAGCATACCTCCATCCGACCCGATGATGGTAAAAGAACTATCGTTACTTAAGGCTAGATTATATATTCTTGCATTTGATCCATTCAGTACCCGGAGTCGGTACATCCGGGCGGTAACTTTTTGGAGTGGAGCACTGGCTCCGTTCACGGTAATGATATCTCCCATATAGCCAATCATTACTTCTCCCATGGAAGGATTGTACACTAGCCCTCCCTTGGAGTCGACCCGTTTGTCCTGGATTACTAGGGGTAGTTCGAATTCACCGGCTGGTAGGTTTAGCTTCTTTTCTTCCGGGCTTTCCACGATGAATATGCCGGCCAAACCCATAAACACCTGGCGCCCGGTATTCATGTGTGGGTGCGGGTGATACCATGCCATGCCAGCTGGCTGGTCGATCGTGAAACTGTAATTGAAAGACTTTCCGGCCTTGACCATCTGGTCGGGATGTCCGTCCATGTTGGATGGAATAAGCAGGCCGTGCCAGTGAATGTTGGTGTCTTCGGATAAACCGTTGGTGAATGGTAAGGTAACGGTACTACCCTGCTGTATGCGGATGGTAGGCCCCAGGATACTATTTCCGTAGCCCATTACCCCACCGACTTTTCCTGCCAATACAGATGCGTCCAGATTATGAGCGTTCAGGGCGGTTCCCGAACCGAACGTTGGGGGAATAGGCAGGGGCGTTGTGAAATCTCCCAGCCTGATTTCGGGAGCAACGGCATCCATACCGGACATGTCCATACAGCCACTCAGTAGGACTTCGCTCATGCCCAGCACGGCAGAACCAAAACCAAGCGTTTTTAAAAACTCGTTTCTTTTCATTAGAGTATTGGTTTGCCTCCACAACTACGATGAGGTTGGGGAGGGTTTGTTTTGGTTTATAAAAGTTTTGGATGAACAGTCTAGCGTAATAAATATTTAGGTTGGCTTTTACAGGGCCATCAAGCCAAATTCTCAACGCCTCCCACCTATTGAATACTTTCTCTGTTCTCACCGCACGACAGCATCTTCTCACCCATGTACGGATTTTTGATTTCTTCGGTTGCGCTTAACCAGGAAGCACCTTTGTTATTGAAGGCCATGGGACAGTATTGTACGTATACCTTGCCTTCGGAAAGCCCTGCTTTCTTTACCATTTTCATCATATCGTTGCTCATGGTTTCATAGGCTTCCCGCTGGGCTTCTACCGAGGAAGCCGAGGAAATTTTGGATGCGGTAGTCGCCAGGGCATTACCTTCCGTCAGGCCTTTCGAACCCGCCTCAATGGCATTAGCGGCCACTTTTGCTTCGGCCATATCAGCTTTTGTTAAAGCGTTTGTAAGATGTATGTAATGCTGATACACGGCATTGAGTTTATCATCTTTTACGAGCACGTGACCGGCTGCTCCGGCCATAGCCTTATGATTTCCCATCGTACCGTTCTGACCATCCATAGCCTCGTGATTTTCCATCATTCCATTCTGATGTTCCATAGCAGCATGGTCAAGATTATCTTTATTGGATTCTTCTTTGTTTCCACACGCAGATACGGCGAGGGCCAAGGCAAAAGGGAGTGCGACTTTGATTACATTTTTCATAATTTGTTTGTTTAAATAGGTTTTGATAAATAAAAAAAGGTTTTTGGGAGGGATCAAAAAGTTGGTTATCAATGGGTATGTTCCCCGGCTGGAATTTTCCCTTTCTTGAGAATATATTCACTGTACAAAAGGTAAGCTCCGGAAACTACCGCTACATCGCCCACATTTAGTCCATTGGTAATCTCTGTACGATTAAAATCCTCCGCACCTAACAGCACAGACTGAGCTCTAAATTTGCCCGGTTCGAATTCTAGCCAAACGTGAGCGCTGTTGCCATCCCGGATTACCGCATCGACGGGTAGCGTAATGGCGCTGGAATTGGTTTGGACAGGAACCTGCACAAACACCTGCATTCCCGGACGGTACTGGTTTCCGGCGTTGGAGAGACTTCCCCGCAAAGTAAGCAACTGACTGCCTGCCTGTAAGGCCGGTTCTATGAAGTCAACACGCATGGTCCGGGATTCGTTGTCAAGTCCCGCCGCGCTAACTTTTACCTGTTGCCCTTTCGAGATTAGCCCTGCTTCGAAAGGATACACATCGGCTTCGATCCACACGTTGCCGTATCCTTCCAGACGCATGACGGAGCCTCCTTCGGCCACGTACTGCCCTTCGTTCACAAACAGTTCGGCTACTACTCCACTTGTTGGCGCAGGATAGGCCACGTAGGGGTTTGTCTTTTTGCCAAGCAGTATCTCTTCAACTTGCTCAGGTGATTGATCGTATAGAAGTAAGCGTTGACGGGCGGCTTCCAGAATACTCTGGAACCGGGTGTTGGCAGGGAACTGCGCCGCCTGCGCCGCCGCCACCAGGTATTCCTGCTGTAGGGAGGCAAGCAGCTCCGAATAGATCCGGTATAGTATCTGCCCTTTCTTGACAGGAACCCCAATTTCCCTGACATATAGGTTTTCGAGACGTCCCGGCACCCGACTGGTAACAAATTCAATTTGTTCAGGATTGATTACAACCCGGCCGTTCAACTGCTTTGTCGAAGAAAAAACACCCGTCCGAACCGTATCGGTGGTGATATTGGCCAACAATCGCTGACTTTCACTCAGGGTCAGGGTAGCCTCATCCGTATTGCGATCCACCGCCACCAGGTCCATCCCACAAATAGGGCAATTACCCGGCACCGGACGAACGATTTGGGGGTGCATGGGGCAGGTATAGGTAGTGCCATTGACAACTTCTGACTGCCCGGACGACTTATCACCGCACGAAACAAGCAAGGCGGGGAGAATCAAAAGAACGATAAAATACAGTAACTTTTTCATGCAATTAAAAGTCGGCCGGGATCTTTATAAAACTTTCACTATCAACGAGGTAACTGGCACTTCTGGCTACTTTCCATCCTGAAATGTTATCAAGCACCTGCACCATTCCCTGGGCATTCAACCCAGTCTGAATGTGTTTGGGCACGAACACATTGCCTTCCTTTCGAAACAGTACGGAGTTTTTCCCCAGCCCCACCAGAGCGCTTTGGGGTAGCCACCAACCCTGCTGCTTTACCACCGGAATTTTTGCGGCCAGTAGTTGGCCGGGCTGCAGTCCGCTATTTCCTAGGTATACTCTGGCTATGGTAAAACGTTCACTTCCGCGCTGAACGGGCTCTATCAATCCAATAGTCGCGGGCTTCAGATCCTGATTTCCGGCTACCGATTGGTACAATATCTTTTGTCCTCGTTTGACTTCGCGGGCCAGCGTAGGATCAAGATAAAAGTCAGCCACCAAACTAGCTGCCTTATAAATGGTGAATACCGTCTGGCCCGCATTGAGGTATTGCCCCTCCCGGACAAGCACCGGAGCGTTTTTGGCTGTCGCTGCCGAAGCAGAGGCTGCCGGTTTTGCGCCGCCCATCCCATTCATACCCGTACTGCCGGATGCTCCACCCGCTGAGGAAGTGAAGGCAGCGCCGGATTCAGGGGTGGTCACCAGCGACTGATCAACAATGTATCCACTGGATGGGCTGTACACCGAAACTTTATAGAGTGGTTTACCCGTCTGGATAACTTTTTCTATCTGAGTAGGCTGCATTCCAAGTAGCTGGAGCTTTTGCCTGGCGCCTTGAAGTAGAGACGGGCTGCTGTCCTGCCGGTGGATAAAAATCAACTCACGCTGAGCCGCTACCAGTTCGGGGGAGTAAATTTCCAACAGCAACTGGCCTTTCCGGACCGGTTGAAAATTGTACCGGATTCCCACCTGTTCAATCCGGCCCGCTACGCGACTGGACACGCTCACCTGCTGCCGGGTATCGTAGGATACCTTTCCCTGCGCATCCAAGGTAACAATTCGGCTCCCTCCCTCGGCTACAATGGTGGGGATATTGGCGATTACCTGTTCATTGGTAGCTTTGAGCAAAGGAAGTAAGGTACTGTCGAGGGTAACATTACTTTCTTCCACGGATAAGGGAACCAGATCCATGCCGCAAATGGGGCAACTACCCGGCTTATCGCGCACAATCTGGGGATGCATGGAGCAGGTATACCGCTGGGTATGCTCATGGGCTGCCTCCTGGGTTGAATCACACCCCCAGGCTACCAGAAGTAGCAAAGCCAGCAATAATCTACCTATATAGTTCCTGTTCATACTTGACAATCATTTGGTACAATTTACCCTGTTCTTCAACGAGTTCCTGTTGCATCATGTTGAGTGCTTCCCAGCTCTCCAGCAAATCGGTTAGCGCTAGTTTATTTTCCTGATAGACCAGAAAACCAGCATCGAAGGCTTTCTGCAAAGCGGGGATCACCCGGGTTTCCAGGGCCTTAATCCGTGACTGCATGGATACCAGTTCGGCCTGCATAGCATACAGCATACCCTGGGTTTCCTGCAGCATGGCCGCCCGCTCTTTTTCCATCGCCTGGATGTTTAGCTCCATCGCCCGGATGTCCGATTTGTACATCCGGGACGACCAGGATACAAAGGGAAGTTTTACCATGCCCATCAAACTAAAAACCTGCGGCATCATGGGATCTAGGGGTCTCATGTGGTCAAACTGAATTCGGAAATCAGGCTTTCGCTGCAAAGCCATGGCGTCAATATTCAGCCGCATGGACTGAATTTCGGCATTCATCCTGGCGATATCGCTTCGGTCGGCCGCCAAGCTCAGGGTGTCGTACCGGGCCATGGGCACAAACAGGGGATGGTAGGTGGTATCGATACGAAATTCCACATCACCTTGCCGGTTCATTAGACCATTCAGGGTAGCTTTGGCCCTTTCGATCTGACCAGCCTGCATCACTATCATGTTTCGATTCTTCTCAATCTCAGCCTCGGTCCTGTAAATACTGCCCAACGGTGCCTGGTTGAAGGGATACCTGACCTCCTCTACCTTTTTCATCATCGTCAGGATTTGCTCGTTTTTTTCGAGTATCTGTATTTGCCGAAGAGAGACCAGCCATAGGTAGTAGTTACTTTTAGCTTCCGCCCGCAGACGGTTAAATACCACACCTTTGGTGACCGTTTCAATATGAGCCCGCGACTCAATAAAGCTTTTCTCAGCCCGGAGCCGCGATACATTGGGGACCTCTTGCTCTGCCCGGAGCATAATCATGCCCCGGTTGCGGCCATCTTCGACTTTTTGGCCCGGATAGGGTGTCATGAAAGTCCCCAATCCCACCATTGGGGGCATCCATGCTGTGGCCGCGTCCGCTTTGTGGCGGAAACTTTCGGCCCGGGGGCCGAAGCTCTGCAACAGCAAATTATTGTCTTCTACTCGCTGCAGTATTTCGGCTAGGGTCAACTCCTGTTTCTCTTGCGCCCAAGCGCTCCCCGGTAGGACGCTCCCCGGTAGGAGGAGAAACAAAATCCAGAGCAATCTAATGTTGTACGTCATATACTTCCAGTTTTCCGAATTTCCGTAGTTCATATTCCTTGGTCATTAAAAAAATGAGGGGCGTAACCAGCAGGATGTGCGTAGAGGAGGTAAGCACCCCACCGATCATTGGGAGTACGATGGGCTTCATGACATCGGTGCCTACGCCGGTAGCCCACAGGACGGGTATCAGGCCAAATAGCGACACACAAACGGTCATCAACTTGGGGCGTAGGCGTTTGGCAGCTCCCCGGATCACGTATTCGCGCAGATCGTCATTGGTAATGGTGCTGCTTGAATTACCTTTTTCCTTGATAAGCTGCTGCATGGCATCGTTAAGGTAGATTACCATCACGATACCAGTCTCCACGGCTATACCAAAAAGGGCAATAAATCCAACGGCCACCGCGACCGATAGATTTACTCCCCAGAAATAGATAATGTAGGCTCCCCCAATCAGCGCAAAAGGGATGGTAACCAGGCTCAGGAACGCTTCCCGAAGCGAGCGGAAGGCAAAATAGAGCGCGAAAAAGATAATGACGAATACGATGGGCGCAATAATTAATAAAGTGCGTTGCCCCCGGATGAGGTTTTCGTACTGACCGCTCCATTCCAGAAAATAGCCTTCTGGCAGAATACCCTTCTGAGTATTGATTTTGGCCATAGCTTCTTCTACCGTGCTACCCAAGTCCCGGTCGCGGACGTTGAACATAACAGCCCCGCGCAAAATGGCATTTTCGGAGGTAATCATGGGTGGCCCGTCCTCAAACACTACATCGGCAACGGCCTGCAAGGGTACTTCACCAAAGCCTGGTGATTGGAGTGGAATCCGTTTGATCTCCTCCACACTATTCCGATAATCCTGGGCCAGGCGCACACTGATGGCGAAGCGCTGACGGCCCTCAATGGATTGCCCAACCGTAGCGCCGCCCAGCGCGCTCTCGACCGTCTGATTTACATCATCTACGGTAAGTCCGTACCGACCCAGATCGGCCCTTCGCACGTTGATGGCGAGGTATTTACCCCCCGTGACGGGCTCCACGTACAGATCCGTTACTCCGGGGGTACCTTCCAGGGCCGCTTTTACCTTTTCAGACACGGTGGCTATCTGGTAAAGATCCTGACCATACACCTTAATGCCCACGTCAGTGCGTATTCCCGTGGCCAGCATATTGATGCGGTTAATAATCGGCTGGGTCCAGCCGTTCACCACGCCGGGTATCTGCAGCTTCTTGTCCAACTCACTGATGATATCTGCTTTACTGATTCCCTCCCTCCACTGGGCTTTGGGTTTCAACTTAATGATGGTTTCGATCATGCTAATGGGCGAATTGTCGGTAGCCGTACTGGCGCGGCCGGCCTTACCCAGTACCTGCTCTACTTCCGGTACAGACATGATGATCTTGTCCTGAACCTGTAGAATGCGCTTGGCTTCGGCGTTGGATATGTCCGGTAGCGTCACGGGCATGAACAGAATACTTTGCTCATCCAAAGGGGGCATGAACTCACTGCCCAGGCTCATCAGCAGAGGGATGGAAATCAGCAACGCCACGATATTTACCCCGAGGGTCGTTTTTCTCCATTTAATAATAGACCGGATAATAGGCTCATAGAACCGTTCCAGAAACCGGTTGATGGGGTTGGCACTATCCGGCCGGAACTTCCCCTTCATAAAGAAGGAAATAAGCACGGGGGCCAGGGTAAGTACCAGCAGGGCATCCACCACCAGGATAAAAGTTTTGGTATAAGCCAGCGGATGAAAGAGTTTCCCTTCCTGCCCCGTTAGCATGAATACCGGCAAGAATGAGGTGATAATAATAATGGTGGCAAAGAAGACCCCACGGGATACCTGCTTGCTCGATTTTTCGATGATCGCCAAGCGTTCTTCCTCAGTAATCCAGTTTTCCTTCCGCTTTTTGTTTCTTCTGAATAGGTTCATGGCCTTTCGTTTTGTTGTTGTTCCCACTGCGCATAGCGCTCAGCCAGGTGTTTGTAAGCATTTTCACTCATGATGATACCGTTATCAACAATGACCCCAATCGCCAGGGCAATGCCGGTCAGCGACATGATATTGGACGAAATATCAAAGGCATTGAGCAAGATAAAACTGGCGGCAATGGTGACGGGTATCTGGATGATAATGCTCAGGGCGCTGCGCCAGTGAAAGAGAAATACTAACACGATCAGGGATACCACGATCATCTCTTCAATCAGCGTGTGCGTTATGCTGTCGATACTTTCCTGAATCAGTTCGCCCCGGTCGTAGATGATGTCGAACGAAACGCTAGGGGGTAGTCCTTTGGAGGTCTCAATCATTTTTGCCTTTACCCGGTCGATGACGGCCGCCGCGTTTTCTCCGTAACGCATTACCACAATCCCGCCCACTTTTTCACCTTCGCCGTTCTGATCAAATATCCCTAGTCGGGTCTCGCCGGCCATCTGCACCGTAGCGACATCAGCGATGCTCACCGAGATTCCATTCTGTGTTTTGACCGAAATGTTTTCAATCTCCTCCACGCTTTTCAAATAGCCGGAAGTATTGATCACGTAGCCAATATCGCTCATCTCGAATTTCCGGCCCCCACTTTCGTTGTTATTGGCCCGGATAGCCGTGATAACGTTATTTACGGTCAAGTTGTAATAGAGAAGCTTGTTGGGATTGACGGTAACCTGATACTGTTTCTGAAACCCACCGAAAGAGGCAATTTCACTCACTCCCTTCACATTTTGTAAAGCGAATTTGATGTACCAGTCCTGAATCGCACGTTGCTCGCCGAGATCAAGTTCGGGAGCCTTCAGGGTATACCATAAGATGTGGCCTACCCCGGTACCGTCCGGTCCCAATTGAGGACTTACGCCTTCCGGCAGGCTTTGGGAAATGGTACTCATGCGTTCGAGCACACGCTCTCTGGCCCAGTAAATATCTACGTCATCTTCGAAAATGATGTAGATAAAGCTCATCCCGAACATGGAATTGGCCCGCACGTACTTGACGTTTGGGAGCCCCTGAAGATTGGTTACCAGCGGATAGGTGATTTGGTCTTCAATTAATTGAGGACCCCGACCCATCCATTCAGTAAAGACGATAACCTGATTTTCCGATAGGTCAGGGATGGCGTCAATGGGGTTTTGTCGGACGGAAATAATTCCCCAGCCAAATAGCCCTGCTGACAGTATCAGGACGATGAACCTATTTTGTAAGGACCATTCAATTATACGATGTACCATAGTCAGGTGATTACAGTTGCTGCTGGCTGATACCTAGCTAATAGCTTACTAGCCGTTAGCTTTTTGTAAGTATTTGATAAAGAAAAGAGTAGCTGTTTAGTTTGGCTAAACTAAGAATACCGACAAATTCTGCATCAGTACTTAGTAAGCGTATTGGCCCTGGACATAGGTGCAGGTAAATGCCAAAAAAACGTCGCGTTTTTGGGCTATATATAGACCAATACGTTGTCCGAAAACTAAAATGTAAGAAGGGGAGCCCGAGTACCTAGAAAGGGCACGGGGGGAATCAAAGGAGCCAAATACAGAGCAGGGCAATGTATCGGGAAACGGAAAGAACCAAGGGCCCGGGATCAGGGCGTTGGCTATGAAAAATGGTATCGATAGAATACCTGTTAGCCAAACTACTTAGTGGGTAATACAATAGGTTGATACCAGGAATCTGAACTACCTCGTTACTGACACTAGCTACCGTAGCTGATAGCTCTGCCCGTGAGAGGAAGGATGTTTCCTTACAACAGGACTGCTTGCTTAGTTGGGTTGTGTTCTTTTTTCTATCCTGACCAGACGGCTTTACAGAAGAACCACATCCCGGTTTACACGACTCATCACCCGTCCAGACACTCTGTGAGGTACCTTTCATCTGGCAACTATGCTCCACAATGACAAAACCCGTACTGCTTACCAGCAGCAGCAGGGCCATCATCAGGGATACAAATCGCACCAAAAGGGATTTCATAGTGAAACAGATTTAGCTTAGGATACAAACATAGGTATTCTCTTGCCTTAAACTATTACACAATTTCGTGCTAGGCTTACATAACTCTTCTTGAATTCAAGTAATAAACGCAACGGTCGTTTAAAAAAGCCCGGCAGCCCTGATTTGGGCCATGGCCCAAATCAGGGCTGCCGGGCGGCGTCAGAAAACTTCATACTTTTGGGTCGCCAAACTCAA
>Ga0209702_10001651_pt1 | contig 41891 bp, 33 predicted proteins | sample FRY01_FD_187210 | JGI IMG/M metagenome (GOLD analysis project Ga0209702, IMG submission 187210) | Freshwater microbial communities from Lake Fryxell liftoff mats and glacier meltwater in Antarctica - FRY-01 (SPAdes) (version 2) | ecosystem: Environmental > Aquatic > Freshwater > Ice > Glacier...
TTCCTTACTTTGATGACTCATGATCCCTGATAATGTCTTCATCCGGGTGTCATTCTTTCTGGCGCAACGACCATCACCACGATCCTTTTCAGAATCGCTCCGGTGTCATTCTACTTGGCGCAATGCGGGCCAAGGGATCGAGCCGTTCTTGCCCTTTGACAGCGAGATTGTTGTCTCTAGGCTCGGTCTGGAGTCCCGCCTGCCTGCATGCCCGCCGAAAATTCTTCTGATCCAGACTATGAGTTTGTTCAACGCGCCCAGGATGGTGACACCCGGGCCTTTGACGAGTTGGTCATCAAATACAGCCGGAAGCTCTACGGGCTGGTTTACAACATGACCTCCAACAAGGAGGACACCCATGACCTCCTGCAGGACATCTTTGCGAAGGCCTATCGGTCGTTGCGGCATTTCCGGGGGAAATCCACGTTTTATACGTGGATTTACTCGATTGCGGTGAACATGAGCCTGAATTTTCTGAAGAAGAGGAAAAGGCGGAGTGGAATGAGTCTGGATGACGTGGATACGGGGATTCAGAACGACCCGGCCTTTGTGGATCAGGGGCACCGGGCCAACCCCCGGCATCAGAGCAATATCCATGAACTTCAAAAAAAGTTGAACGAAGCGCTGCAAGCCTTGTCTGATGATCATAGAGCCGTGGTTACCATGTTCGACATTCAGGGAATGCCCCACGCCGAGATCAGTAAGGTTCTTGGTGTGTCGGAGGGGACTGTGCGGTCACGGCTCTACTATGCCCACCAGCAGCTCCAAGGGCATCTTCAGGAATTCCGGAGCAGCTAAGTTTTAAAATTTTAGTTTTAGGCTGGCATATATTTCGGAAAACTGTAATAAATATCCTCAACTCAGTGAATACAGACCAGGCAGAAGTACAAAATTTGATTGCGTTGAAGCGCTACGAGAGCCCTTCGGACGAGTATTTTGACGAATTCCTTGAGGAATTTCACCTGCGGCAGCGGGAGGAGTTGCTGAAGCGTTCGGCGCGGAGTCTCTTGGTGGAGCGCCTGAGCGTGTGGTTCAAGGAGCTGGGGATGGCCAAGTGGGCCTACGGTGCGGGGGTGGCCTATGCCGCGCTCATGCTGGCCTTTGTGGCTTGGCCGAAAGGGGATGGGAATTCCTCGGCGGATCTTCCGGGAAACGGGACGCGGGAGCACGTGGATTATGAGATGCCGGTGCCCCCGAAGGAAGAGGCACCCGAGCCGGACAACTTCTAGTGGTGTTTGCGGGGTCCGGCGGAGTCGCTTCGGCCGAGTTGATGCCGCTCCCTGCGGTGGCGAAATTGCCGCTGGAGCTGTTTCGACTTGCGGCGTTTGAATGAGGCGGCACATTGCGGACATTGATGAGAAGTGGATGGGTGGTCCTGCAGATTTTGCTGAGCGGTTTTGCCGTCGCGGCCCCACATGTATCGTTTGCGAATGCGAGTGGGGAGGGGAGTCAGGTGGCGGCGACCGTGGCGATCGGGGACGGTCTTCTGGCCTCGGTGGCGGTGGTGGGAACGGATTTTGGGAAGGTGTGGATGGGAGAGGGTGAGCACGCCGTGCCCTTGACCCTTGTCATGGGGGACGAAGTGAGTCGCCTGGCCTTGTTGAAGGTGCCGGAGGGGGGGGCGGAGGAGGAGGCTCCGCAGCGGGGATCGACCACGCATTTGGAGGCCGGGGATCCGGTTTATCTGGATCCCGATGATTTGGAGCATCCGAGCCGGGTGGTGAGTTGGGAGAATCAGTATCGCGACACTGTATTGCCGCTGTCTTTGATGCGGGTGCACCATGCGGGGGAGCGGGTGCCGCTGCCGGGGACTCCGTTGTTCGACAAGGCGGGTCGTCTGGTGGCGCTATGCCATCAGGCCGCTCCGGAGTTCGGCTTGGGGACCTATGCGCTGCCGGTGGAGGCGATTGCGCGGGTGGAGAAGGATCTGAAGTCGAGCGGGAAATTTGTTTCGAGTTGGATCGGGATTCGGCTCGATGTGAAGCATCCGGTGTTGTCGATCCGTTCGGTTCGTCCCGAGTCGCCGGCGGCCACGGCGGGAATTTTGAAGGGGGATATCTTGTTGGCGGTGAGGGAGCTCGAGGTGCAGAGCTATGCGGACGCGGTGAACTCGCTCTACTATCTGGTCAACGGGGAGGAAGCCGTGGTGCGGGTGCTGCGGGGGACCGAGCAGGTGGAGGTGAAGGTGGTGCCGGTGGAGACTCCGGTGATACCTCCTCCGCCGTTGCCGTTGCCGTTGCCGCTGGTGCCGATGCCCGAGTGATTCAGGCCTCGGAGTCTTCGGCGGGGGTCTGGGCGGCCTTGGTGGCTTCGCCGGGGGCGACCGTTTGGACCTTGGATCCGTTGGCGGCGACGGGCAGACGGGAGACGACGAGCAAGAAGCCTTCGGGCAGGGGTTCGCGGATGACGATCTGGGTTTCGTCGCTCCAGAGGGGAAAGATTCTGGTGCGTTGGATGGTGGAGGTTTCCGGATCGACGAGGATGACCTCGGTGGGGGTGCGGAGGCTGGAGCGGGGGATGACGTAAACATCCTGGAGGATTTTGCCCGTGATTTTGGCGACGACGGGCTGGCCGATGCGCAGGGGTGGGTGATCGCTTTCGAGGCCGTAGGGATCGTTGATGCGGGCGGCGACGAAGAGTTCGCGTGAGGTTTCGTTGAGGACCCCCTCGGCGCGAACGATTTTAGCCTCCCAGGATTGGCCATCGACGGGTTTCAAGGCGTCGGTGAGGATGGCGGAGGTGGTGGAGGTTTTCTCATCCTCGGGGAGGTCGATGAAGGGGAGGTCCTCGGCGGAGAGGGGGAGGCGGACTTCGGCCTGATCGGTGGAAAAGATTTCGCCGAGGGCGGTGGCGGAGTTGACGGACTGGCCGAGGCCGACGAGGCGGCTGCGGACGCAACCGTCGTAGGGGGCGAGGACTTGGCTGCGTTCGAGGTCGCGCTGGGCCTGGATGAGTTGTGCATTGGCGGCCTTGACGTTGGCTTCGGCCTCCTTGAGCTGGGGCTTGCGCATGACGAGGGCGCTGGGCGGGTCGGTGTAGCCGAGGTCCTTCCAGTCGAGGAGGGCTTGTTCGGCGCGGGCTTCTTCCTGCGCGAGGGCGGCCTCGCTTCGGGCGAGTTGGGCTTCCGCGCCGGCCACGGCTGCTTCAAAGTCGGCGGCGTCGAGTGCGAGGAGCACCTCGCCTTTCTGGAAGAAAGCGCCGGCCTCGAAGTTGCCGTCGATGAGGAGGACCCGTCCGCTGACGCGCGGGGTGAGGGAGGTGGCGTTGCGGGCCTGGACGACGCCTTGGGCGGTGAGGGTGATCTGGAACTCCTGACGTTGCAGTTCGATCACCTCCGCCACGGGGACCTCGCGGACGGGTCGTTCGAAGGTCGGTTTTTCCTCCGCCTGATTCAAAGTCACCATCACCCCATAGCCGCCGAGCAGCAGGAGGAGAGGAATGGCGATTCTGAGGAGGAGGTTCATTGGCTGGGCCATCTTACGCTGGTTGGTGCGTGAGTTCTAACGAAAGATCGGCAATGGTTTGAGAATCAAGGTTATTTGACTGTTTCGAAGTCACCGCCGAGGGCGAGGTGGAGATCGAGACGGTTTTGGAGGCGGTCGTTGCGGAGTCGAATGAGGGCGGCGCGTGCATTGACGGCCCTTCGTTGTGCCTCGAGGATTTCCAGCACCGTGGAGCCTTCGATGCCCATGGCGAGGTCCCGCTCGGATTGTGTTTCGGCGAGGGTGGCCTGTTCGACTTCGGAGCGGAGGAAGCCCTCCTGTTCGGCGAGGGATCGTTCGGTTTCGAGGGCGGATTCGACCTCCCGGAAGGCGACGAGGCAGGCCTGCACGTAGTCGTTGATGGCGGCCTTGTTGCGGTCGAGGGCGGCGCGGGCTTCGGCGGAGGGGGCGCCGCCGTTGTAGAGGGTCTGGGCGAGGGAGGAGGCGATGGACCAGGTAAGGTATTGGGGGTCGAGGAGGTGTCTGGAGTTGTTGGAGGCGCCGCCATTGAGGCGGAGGGAGGGCAGCAGATCGGTGCGGGCCGCGTCGGCGCGTTTGGCGGAGGCGAGGAGGTCGAGGCGGGCCGAGACGAGGTCGGGTCGGCGGGCCAGGAGTTCGGAGGGGAGGCCGGCGGGAATTTTTTCGGCCATGGAGGGGAGGTTGGAGGAGGACTGCAGGGAGGCGGAGGGGTAGCGTCCGAGGAGGAGCTCGAGGGAACGGGCGGCTTCGTTGCGGCTGAGGATGCGGTTGCGCAAATCGCGTTCAGCGGAGGCGACGTTGTTGCGGCCGAACTGCACATCGACGGAGCGGAGGAGGTTGGCGCGGTAGCGGCGGTCGATGATGCGGAGGTTGTCCTTGTAGCTTTCGAGGGTGCTGGTGGCGAGGTCGAGTTGTTGTTGGGCGGTGATGAGGTTGGCCCAAGCCTTGGCGGTGTTGATGGCGAGGGAGAGGCGGGCCGCGCGGAAGTCGGCCACGGCGGACTCGTAGCTGGCGTAGGAGGCCTCATCGAGGTTGCGGAGGCGGCCCCAGAGATCGGCTTCCCAGGAGGCGTTCAGGGAGAGGGAATAGGAGTCGGTGGTGACGCCGTCGGCGGGGCCGAGACCGGCGTGGGAGAGGGAGTAGCCGGCGTTGGCGCCGACGGAGGGGAGGCGGGCGGCGCGGGCCCCGATGGTGCCTTCCTTGAGGGCGCGGAGTCGATGGGCGGTGGCCTTGAGGTCGTTGTTTCGGGCGACCGCCTCGCGGACGATCTGCTTCATGCGGGCATCGTTGAACTCGCCGAGCCAGCCGGTGGAGATGCGGCCGTGATTGGCGTCGCCGGCCTCAAGCCAAGTGGCGGGGAGGTCGATGCGGACGGCGGTCTTGGGGCGCGGCGTGGTGAATGCGGCACACCCGCCGAAGAGGAGGGTGAGGAGTAGCAGGGGGGGGCCGGGGAGATTGCGCATGAGGACGCGGACAGAGTCCAGATTCCCGGGGGTTTCGCAAAGCCAAAGTGAGGGGAAGCGGTCCCAGAGGGGGGGCGGGGATCAGACCACCGCATCGTGGGCCTTGGCGAGGGCGTAATCGCGGTTGAGTTTGGCGATGTTGTCGACGGAGATTTCCTTGGGGCAGACCGCTTCGCACTCGTATTGGTTGGTGCAGTTGCCGAAGCCCTCGTTGTCCATCGTTTTGACCATGGCGAGGACGCGCTGGTGTTTCTCGGGTTGGCCCTGGGGGAGGTGGCCGAGGTGGGAGGCCTTGGCGGAGACGAAAAGCATGGCGCTGGCGTTTTTGCAGGCGGCCACGCAGGCGCCGCAACCGATGCAGGCGGCGGCTTCGAAGGCGGCGTCGGCGGCTTCCTTGGGGACGAGGATGGCGTGGGCGTCGGGGGCGCTGCCGGTGCGGACGGAGATGTAGCCGCCGGACTCGATGATGCGGTCGAAGGCGGAGCGATCGACGACGAGATCCTTGATGACGGGAAAGGCTTTGGCACGGAAGGGCTCGATCCAGATGGTGTCGCCGTTGTTGAATTTCCGCATGTGGAGTTGGCAGGTGGTGATGCCGCCTTCGGGGCCGTGGGGGATGCCGTTGATGGTGAGGGAGCACGCGCCACAGATGCCTTCACGGCAGTCGTGGTCGAAGTGGATGGGCTCGGAGCCCTTGGTGATGAGGCGCTCGTTGACGATGTCGAGCATCTCGAGAAAGGAGGCCTCGGTGGGGATGTCCTTCGCCTGGTATGTTTCGATGGAACCCGCGACATCGGGGCCGGCCTGGCGCCAGACTTTGAGAGTGAGGTTGAGGGAAGACATTGGAAAAGTGAATGAGTGAAGAAGTGGATGAGTGGGGAAATTGGGGGTGACTACCCTCTGTCGTCTCGGGCCGTTTTGACGGAGGACAGGAATATTGCGAGAAGTTCCATGGACTCTCCATGGAGGTATTGAACCGCTATCTCGGGGAGGATGCCCTCCTCCATGATGAGTTCCATCCAGTGGGCGGATTCGTCCACCTCCTCGATACAGATCTTCAGTTTGTTGATGAAATCAGGCCGGGATTTGGCGAAACAGGCGGCCCGATAGTTGGCTGCCACGGAAGTGCCGCTGCGAATGAGTTGGTTCGCAATCGGCGTGGCGACACGGTCTTCAGGCATTGCCCTGACGATGCCAATGACACCTCGTGCGAAGAGCTTGGTTCGGTCTTTGAGTTCTTGGTTATCCATGGATGCATTCCTTCATTTCTCCATTTCTGCACTCATTCACTTGTACGAGCGGATGGAGGGCGTGACGTCCTCGAAGACGAGTTGTTCCTTGTGGAGGGTGGGGTTTTTGCCGACGCCGGTGTATTCCCAGGCGGAGACGTAGGAGAACTCCTTGTCGTGGCGTTTCGCCTCACCGGGTTGGGTGCGGCCGTCCTTCACCTCGGGGTCGTCCTCGGTGAACTGGTGATCAGCGCGGAAGTGGCCGCCGCAGGATTCGGCGCGTTGGAGGGCGTCATGGCAGAGGAGTTCGCCGAATTCGAGGAAGTCGGCGACGCGGCCGGCCTTTTCGAGTTCCATGTTGAGTTCGCCGCCGGTGCCGGTGACGTTGACGTTGGCCCAGAATTCGTCGCGGATTTTGGGGATGCTCTTGAGGGCGGCGTTGAGCGACTCGGGAGTGCGGGCCATACCGCAGTTGTCCCAGAGTTGGAGGCCGAGTTCGCGGTGGAAGGAATCGACGCTGCGCTTGCCGCGGATCTGGAGGAGGGAGTTGACGCGGTCGTTGACCTGGCCGAGGCAGCGTTTGAACTCCGGGTGGCTGGTGGTGACGGCGCCGGGTTTCTGGGTGGCGAGGTAGTTGGCGATGGTGGCGGGGATGACGAAGTAGCCGTCGGCGAGGCCCTGCATGAGGGCGGAGGCACCGAGGCGGTTGGCGCCGTGATCGGAGAAGTTGGCCTCGCCGAGGACGTGGAGGCCGGGGACGTTGGACATGAGGTCGTAGTCCACCCAGAGGCCGCCCATGGTGTAATGCACGGCGGGGTAGATCTGCATGGGCGTTTGGTAGGGATTGTCGCCGGATATCTTCTCGTACATCTGGAAGAGGTTGCCGTATTTGGCGGAGATGGCCTCCTGGCCCTGGTCGGCGATGGCCTTTTCGAAGTCGAGGAAGACGCCCTTGCCGGTGGGGGCGACGCCGCGTCCGTCGTCGCAGGCTTCCTTGGCGGAGCGGGAGGCGATGTCGCGGGGGCAGAGGTTGCCGAAGGAGGGGTACTTGCGCTCGAGGTAGTAGTCGCGGTCCTCTTCCGCCACGTCGCGGGCGCGGAGTTGGCCCGTGCGGATTTTTTCGGCGGTCTCCTGTGATTTGGGTACCCAGATGCGGCCGTCGTTGCGGAGGGATTCCGACATGAGGGTGAGCTTGGACTGGTAGTCGCCGCTGACCGGGATGCAGGTGGGGTGGATCTGGGTGTAGCAGGGGTTGGCGAAGAGGGCGCCGCGTTTGTGGGCGCGGAAGGCGGCCATGACGTTGCAGCCCATGGCGTTGGTGGAGAGGTAGAAGGCGTTGCCGTAGCCGCCGGTGGCGAGGATGACGGCATCGGCGGCGTGGGCGGTGATTTCACCGGTGACGAGGTCGCGGACGATGATGCCCTTGGCGTGTCCATCGGCCACGACGAGGTCGAGCATTTCGGTGCGGGGGAACATCTGCACGCCGCCGGCGTGGATCTCCTTGGCGAGGGCCTGGTAGCAGCCGATGAGGAGTTGTTGTCCGGTCTGGCCCCGGGCGTAGAAGGTGCGTTTGACCTGCGCTCCGCCGAAGGAGCGGTTGTCGAGGAGGCCGCCGTATTCCCGGGCGAAGGGGACGCCCTGCGCGACGCATTGGTCGATGATGTTGAGGGAGACCTCGGCGAGACGGTGGACGTTGCCCTCGCGGGACCGGAAGTCGCCGCCCTTGATAGTGTCGTAGAAGAGGCGGTGGACGGAGTCGCCGTCGTTCTGATAGTTCTTGGCGGCGTTGATGCCGCCTTGGGCGGCGATGGAGTGGGCGCGGCGGGGGCTGTCCTGATAGCAGAAGCACTTCACCTTGTAGCCCAGTTCGGAGAGGGTGGCGGCGGCGGAACCTCCGGCGAGGCCGGAACCGACCACGATGATGTTGAACTTCTTCTTGTTGGCCGGATTGATCAGCTTGGAGTCCATCTTGTGCTTCGTCCATTTCTGGTCGAGCGGACCCGCGGGAATTTTGCTGTCGAGGTTCATGAAAAGTGGCGGAGTGGGATGATCAGCGGCCGTAGCCGAAGACGAAGATGGCGATGGGGATGGAGAGGAAGCCGACCCAGATGGCGAGGGCGTAGAGGTTGCCGAAGATTTTGATGGCCTGGGAGGATTTGCGGGAGCGGAAGCCGAGGGTCTGGAAGACGGAGGCCACGCCGTGGGAGAGGTGGGAGCAGAGGCAGGTGATGGCGATGATGTAGAAGAGGGTGGCAGGGGCCCAGGAGAAGCCGTCGATCATCATCTTGTAAACGTTCTGCGCGGGCTGGCCTTCGATGGTGGTCTGGTAGGCGGGGCCGTCGAAGTCGTGCATGGTGCGGACGGTAAAGTGGAGGAGGTGGTAAAGGACGAAGAGGAGGATGGTGAGGCCGCTCCAGATCATGAGGCGGGAGGAGTGGGAGGCCTGCACGGTGGCCTCGACGGCGTAGGGGGTCCGGGAGGCGCGGTTCTGGCGGGTGAGCTGGACGGTGGCGACGATGTGGACGACGAAGCAGGTGAGGAGGACAACCCGGGCTACCCAGACGAGGGCGCCGTGGCCGGCTTCGTGGAGGAAGACGCCGTATTCGTTGATGGCGTCGGGGCCGAGGAAGACGAGGAGGTTGCCGATGAGATGTCCGGGCAGGAAGAGGAGGAGGACGATCCCGGTGAGCGCGACGATGGTTTTTTTGCCGATGGAGGAGCTCCAAAAGGAGCAGAGGGTGCGCGAAAGGACGTTCATGTCAGCCGAGGGAAGAGGGATGGGGATCCGTCGGGCCGAACCTAGGAATGATGGCGCTGATTTCAAGGGGCAAAGCGCGGAGGGGCGGGATTTGCGGGGAGAATGGGGGGATGTGGTTATTCCCGGGCTGAGCGGGGTTCATGGGGGGTGTGGAGGCTGTGCGGGGGGGGCTTTGGAGTGCGGGGGCAGAGTGAGGAACGAACGGCGACACCGCTTTTCGCGTGGCCCCCCCGCAGCTTCGCCCCTTTCCCCGTCGCAAGCGATGCGTTCGCAGAAGCGTTTGCAAAAGCTTGAGGCACCATGGGAACTGGGAACGCCAGTCGGATCGTTAACTTTCCGAACGGGCCATCCGTCCGAACGAGGCAACCAGCTCATTTGGTGCACCTACATGCCGCCCTGCCAGCGATTGACTTCGCGGTAGCCGCCGTGCGGGAGGAGATCGAATTTGAGGCGGGAACCCAGAAAGTTAGCATCTCCAAACCATCTGAGCATCCCTAGGATTGACAAATATTCCGATCCGGAATATTTTCCACGCCCATGAGCTGGCAACTAGAGCCGACGGATCAATACTTGCGGGATGCGAAACGCTACGCCAAGAAGCACCCCGACGAATTCCTCGCCGTCATGGAGAATTTAGAGAAATATGTTGCAGCTCTGGGTGTTGCAGCCCATCCAAGGCTGGTCCAATTTGGCTTTCTGCATGAGGAACCCAAAGGGATTCGAGCCATCGACCAGTCCGGAGGAGGTCTTGCAAATGGAAAAAAGAGAGGCAAATTAGATCAGACAAGACTTTACACATATGCCGCTTTGGAATCAAAGGTGCTCCACATCCTCTGTATGGGTTCCAAAACCGACCAAGCGAAAGAGATCCGCTACGCCACCAGCGTGGTCGACTCCATCCGCAAAGACTCGGAGGGGTAGGCTCCTCCGCAAACCCTCAGCGAACCAACACACCATGAAAACAGACCGCTCCCAACCAACCGCCCCTCAGCCGAAGCGATTCGCTTCAGTCACAGATCTGGTCAAAGCGACCGCAGCCAATGACCAGCAAGTCAACGAGTTCGAGCGCATGCTCGCACACTCGGTGATCGTGAATGCCCTCATCCGAACTCGAGCCGATGCCGGAATGACTCAAGCCGAGGTCGGCGAAAAGATGGAGTGCACCCAGAGTGCCGTCTCCAAGTTGGAGCACTCCCAGGATGGCGACCTCACCATTCGGGACATGGCCAGCTACCTGAATGCGACCGGGGGCAGGCTGAACATTGGAATTGGCAAGCAGCCAAACCGGGTAGAGCAGATCAAGGAACTTGCGATCTGCCTCAAAGCCGAATTGGAAGGCTTGGCGGACCTGTCGTCGAACAGCGATGACCTTGCCATTCGGCAGAACATCAACGGCTTCTTCGGCGAAGCCTGGTTCAACCTGTTCAAAATCCTCTGCGATGCGACTTCCAAACTGCCGGAGGAGTCGGAACAAGAGCTGAATGCGCCGTTTAAATTGATCGGAACGAAACTCCACAAGGTCACGGTCACCGAGAAATCAGAGAACGCCTTCTGCTGAACTAAGCCGGTCTGCTCACGAGTACCACTTCGGAAAAACCGTCTTGAGGCGGTCGATGGTATGGCCTGTGCTTCACAGGCCTGTCCCCGTGAAACCGGCATTCTACTCTTGCTCGTCAGATGGTTGGTCACCTCCTAGCCGAGTAAGTCGCATCTCGATACGGCGTGCTTTGGGGTCATTGAGGAGATAGTCGAATGGAACAGGGTCGGCGGCCTGAGGGATGGGAAGGATTGTCTGCCCAGCTGAATAGCAGCGAATCGCGATCGTTGACAGAATATGACTCTGCGGATGGCTGTCGGAGTATTCGATCCATTTTTGCTTCACTGCCAGCGCTCGTAGCAGCCCAAGATCGTTGTTCGATCCAGCGATGAGAGCTTTGAGGGCTTCCGAGTCACCTGCAAGTACGGCAGGAAGTTTTGTGTCCAAGTTGCCTTTGTTCGAGATAGGGACGCCATCCGTATGTCCAATAACTTCAAGTGTATCTACTTTCACTCTTCCCTCCTCCTGCCGATCGATGATTTCCTTGGCGAGACGAGGGAACTCCGATGTCTTTAGGCCTTCGAAGAATGTTTTTCCAATGATGGAACTACCGGCCACGCCCAGCGCAAGCCTTGAGGTGGGGGGAGGTGATGCGGGCGGTGGATGATGTGTTGGGGGTGGGGGAGGTGAGTTTGGGGAGAGGGGGAGTCGGACTGGTGGGGCCGGTCACAGACCGGCGCTCCCGGTGGATGGGGTAGCCCGGGGGGCGATTTGGAAGTGGGGTCGTGGTTTGGTTGTTGCTGCTTCGTTTGCTTGGGGGGGTACTCTGCGGGGGAGACGGCGAGGTGGAAGCTCGCCGGGACTTTCGCTGGGTGGAAGCCAGCGCCACGTTGACTCGGAGGGGGAGACGGCGGATTCGGAGATTCGCCGAGACTTTCGCTGGGTGGAAGCCAGCGCCACGTTTTCGCTGGGTGGAAGCCAGGGCCACGTTTTGGCAGGCTGGGCGGTTGGACTATCGGCTGGGGAAGCCGAATTGGTCCTGGAGGCCGGGGGCGGGAGGGGGCTGGTAGGTGGGGGCGGGTTGCTCCTCGGGGGCGACCATGTCGGCGCGGGATTTGAGGAGGGGATCGACGGTCCACTTGGTGATTTCGAAGACGCGGCCCTGGAGTTTTTGAACCTTGGCGAGTTTCTCGCGGAGTTCCTTTTGCTCTTTGGCGAAGGCGGCGTCCTTCTTGGTCTTGTCCTCCTCTGACTCGTCGTCGGCGGGGCTGCGCTGTTCGGGGAGGTCGGCGGTGACGGTGAAGCGGAGGAGGTGGTTGGGGTTGGAGGCGGGCTCGGGTTCCGCGCCTTCCTCGGCCTTCTTCGGAGCGATCTCGACGGTGTAGGTGAGGCCGTCGAAGGTGGTGAGGACGGCCTGGCGGGCGAGGGAGTCGTCGCGGAGTTCCTTGGCGACCTCTTCGCTGAGGACGTCCTCGAAGCGGGCGAAGGAGAAGAGGTTCTTGAGGGGGCTGACGACGGTGTCGATGAGTGTCTCCTGCTCGCCGAGGCCTTCGAGGGTGAACTCGCCGGTGGCGCTGTCGCGGGCGAGGCTCCAAGGTTCGAAGGCGCTGTCGTTGGGCGCGCGGAGGGAGATGCTCTTGAGCTTGGAGACCTGCAAAAACTCCTCGCTGAGCCAGTCCTTGGGGTCGGCGGTGACGCGGGGGAAGGTTTCCTCGATGACGTAAACGCTCTCGGGTTCGTCGCTGATGCGCACGTAGCGTCCGCCGCCGCTGGGAGGTGCCATGGGGTTCATCATGGACTGTTCGCCGGCCGTGGTTTTGCCGAGGGCGACGGTCCAGGGATCCTTGCCGGGGGCGGTGAGGGTGAGGAGAAGGCCGTGCTCGTCGGGGTCGGTGGCTGTGCCATCCATGCCGAAGCGGGCGTTGTAGGTGGGTCCGGCCTCGAGGCCCTGGCCGATCTTGACGCCGTTGAGGTTGTCGAGGAGTGCGGCCAGGACGGGGATGTTGGCGGGGAAGTCGCCGCGTTCCCCGACCACCCAGCCGCCGTCGGTTTTCGTGAGGGTGGTGCTTTGCTCGTGGTCCTCGACCTTGATGGTGGTGATTTCGGCGGCGGGGATGTGGCCGAAGAGGAGATCACCGCGGGAGAGTTTGGTGACTGCTTCGGCACCCTTGTTCTGGCTGATCCTGACGGCGGCGACCGAGGCCCCGAGGAGGGCGGCGAGGATCCAGAGAATGAGAACGTGTTTCTTGCTCATGGTCGTTGATCGGATTTAGCGGGCTTCGCGGACGGAGCGGCGACGGATTTGGACGAGGAGGGCGATGATGAAGACGATGAGGGGGATGACGAGGACGTTGAGGACGGTGGCGTTGCGGCTGAGCTTGTCCTTTTTGCGTTTGAGATCCTTCTGTCCGTCGCGAATTTTTTGGTTCTCCTTGACCACGAGGCCGCGAAGGCGGTTGAGTTCCGCTTGTTGCTCCTGGGTGAGGAGGGCTTCGCCTTTGGCCTGGCGTTCGCTGATGATCTCGTCGATCTGTCGTTGGAATTCGGCGCGGGATTTTTCACGTTCCTCGATGAACTTGCCCTCCTCTTGTTCGAAATCGGCCTCCATTTTTTGGACGAGAGTGAAGGGTCGGCGGGTGGAGGCGCGGGAGCGGGATCCGATGAGGTGTTTGGAGCCGGCGGCCTGGTCGAGGAGGTTGAAGAAGAGGACCGAGTTGCCGTTGATGGGCGTGTAGATCATCATGTTGCCGAACTGGGCGGGCTGGTAGGCGAACTGGTCGAAGAGGAAATCGGAATCGCCGAGGAGGATGACGCTGCCTTCCTCTCTGGCTTCCTTGAGGGCGTTGTCGGCGGGGGGGGCCTTTTTTGGTTTTCCGTCGGTGGCGGCGACTTGGCCTTCCTGCTCTTCGTCGGAGGGAGGAGCGACCACTTCGTCCTCGGAGGCCTCCTCGTCGGCGGCCTTGGCGGGGTCGCCGTTGGGGAAGGCGGTGTTGAATTTTCCGGCGAGGCGCAGGGCGATGGCGTGCTGCTTCTGGTCGGGGACCATGGTGGTGAGGAGGGTTTGGTCGATTTGGGAGGCGCGGGTGCCATCGACGAGAGCGGAGTTGGGGGAGGCCTGGAGGAGGACGCTGCTGGAGAGTCCCTTGCCGCCCTTGACGGAGTAGGAGCCGCTGAAGATGAGCCAGAGGTCGTTGAGGCCCTGGGTGACGAGGTCGTCTTTCCGGGGAAAGGCCTCGGCGGTGAGGGTGAGGAGGGCGGGCGCGACGCGGCCGTCGCGGAGTTTGGTGGCGTAGTTGCGGTCGGCGAGGACCTGCCTGGCGGTGAACTCGACGCCCCAGGCGGGGAGGAGGGTGGGGAGGGTGGATGAGGTGTTCATGCCGCCGCCCATCATGGGATTGCCTCCGCCCATTTGTGAGGCGACGAAGGAGTAGGAATCGAGGCAGGCGATGACTGTGCCGCCGCCGAGGACGTATTGGTCGATCTTGAACTCCGTTTCGGGGGTGATGTCGGCGGGGTGGATGAGGATGAGGACGGTGAGTTCGGCGGGGTCGAGTTTTTCGGGCTGCATGCCGAGGGCACGGACGTCGTAGGCCTGGTTGAGTTGCTGGTAAATGGCCCAGGGGGGGCTGCCCTGCTGGCCGGGCATGGAGGGGGGGCCGCCGACGAGGTTGTGAGCGCTCATGAGGCCGATGACCGGCTTCTTGGCCTGGGCGACCTGGGCCACGGCGCGGGAGAGTTCGTATTCGAGGCGGGTTTCGTCGGCGGGGTTGAGGAAGGGGAGGACCTCGCGCTGGTCGAGGCAGGAAATGGCCACGCCGTGGAAGATGTTTTCCTCGTAGGATCCATCGACGATGCGCTGGCCCTGGAGGCCGTCGATGTTGGCGGAGTCCTCGGCATCGGTATCGGGCTGGGGGTCGAGGTATTCGATGCGCAGTTTGCCGTTGGAGAGGGCGGCGTATTGTTTGAGGAGGTCATCGACCTTGCGCATGTAGAGCTTCAGGTCGCGGGGGAGCGACTCGGATTTGCGGGTGGCGTAGTAGCGCACCACGACGGGGGCCTCGAGATCCTTGATGATGGCCTTGGTGCCGTCGGAAAGGGTGTGGACCTTGTCCTCGGTGAGGTCGATGCCTGTTTTGCCGAGGGCGCTGAGGTTCATCAGCCAATTTGCAAAGAAGGCGATGGCGACGAGGGCGGCGATGCCGAGGGTGGCGCGGAGGATCGGTTTACCGTGTTTCGCAGTGCTCATGGGTCAGGCGCGTTTTGCGGAAAGGATGGCGCTGGTGCCGAGGAGGCAGGCGGAGATGAGGGAGACGAACCAGACGAAGTCGAGGACGCGGAAGGAACCGCGCATGAGGGAGCGGAAGTGGTCCCAGACGCCGATGGAGACGATTGGTTCGACGATCCAGTCGGCGGCGACATTGGAGAGTTCGCGGATAACGTCGTCGTAGCTGCAGAGGACCATGAAGACGCAGATGGAGACGGCGACGATGAGGCAGACGACCTGGTCCCGGGTGAAGGCGGAGACGAGCATGGTGATGGCGAGGAAGGTGAGGCAGACGAGGTAGCTGCCGAGGTATCCTGAGAAGATGGTGAGATTGTCGGGGTCGCCGAGGATGTTGGCGGTGATCCAGACGGGGAAGGTGAGGCCGACGGCAATGAGCCAGACGGTGGCGGCGGCGAGGAATTTGCCGAGGATGGCGGCCCAGGGGGAGAGGGGGAAGGTGCCGAGGAGTTCGATGGTGCCGCTGCGTTGTTCGTCGGACCACATGCGCATGCCGACGGCGGGGGCGAGGAGCATGTAGATCCAAGGGTGCCAGAAGAAGAAGGGGCCATCGAGGCTGGCATCGCCGCTGCGCATGAACTGGCCGAAGGAAAAGGTGAGGCCGAGGGAGATGAGGATGAAGACGATGATGATGGCGTAGGCGATGGGGTGGGAGAAGTAGCTCCCAAGTTCGCGTTTGAAGATGGACCAGGTGTTTCGCATCGGAATGGAGTGGTGGGATGGGAAAATCAGGCGTCGGCGCTCGCTTTGGCGGGGGCCGTGTCGGTGGTGGTGACCTTGCGGAAGAGGTCGTAGAGGGAATCGGAGCCGGACTGGGCCTTGAGTTCGTCGGGGGTGCCGTCGGCGACGATGCGGCCCTGATCGACGATGACGGCGCGGGTGCAGGCGGCCTCGACCTCTTCGAGGATGTGGGTGGAAAAGAGGATGACCTTGTCCTTGCCGAGGCGTTTGATGAGGTTGCGGACCTCGTGTTTTTGGTTGGGGTCGAGGCCGTCGGTGGGTTCGTCGAGGACGAGGACTTCGGGGTCGTGGAGGAGGGCCTGGGCGAGGCAGGTGCGGTGGCGGTAGCCCTTGGAGAGGGTGTCGATGGCCTGGCGGTGGACGGTTTGGAGGAAGCAGGTTTCGATGGCGCGATCAACGGCTTCTGCCTTGGCTGAGCCGGAGAGGCCGCGCATGTCGGCGCAGAAGCGGAGGAAGCCGCGGACGGACATGCCGTCGTAGAGGGGGGCGGACTCGGGGAGATAGCCGATTTTCTTTTTGGCCTCCTCGGGTTGGTCGACCATGGAGAGGCCGCAGATGCGGATTTCGCCGCTGGTGGGGGGGAGGAAGCCGGTGACGACCCGCATGGTGGTGGATTTGCCGGCTCCGTTGGGTCCGAGGAAGCCGAGGACTTCTCCCTTCTTTACCGTGAAGGACAGGTCGTTGACCGCCTTCTTGTGTCCGAACTGTTTGGTGAGATTGGTGACCTCGATCATGGGCAGGGGAGACTCTGACACGTTCGTCGGGAATCCAGCGTCGCTGGGGGGCGAACGTGTGTGACTTTTATGGAAAAAATTTTGAATTCAAGAGGAAACTTTTTTCGGGGGGAAAAATGGAGAAAGGAGATTGATCATTGTGGTGGCTGGGATTGGATGAGGAGGTGATTCGATCCCTCCGGTTGGTGGATTTCCGCTGCTTCGCGTCTTTGGCGCTGGAGTTGCCGGAGGAGTCGGTGGTGTTTGTGGGGCAGAATGCGCAGGGGAAGACGAGTTTGCTGGAGGCGGTGTGTGTGTTGGTGCGGCTGCATTCGCCGCGGACCTCGCGGCTGAAGCAGGTGGTGCGGTTTGAGACGGGGAGTTTCGGGGTGGCGGGGGAGTGCTGGGGGCTGGAGCGGCGGGTGCGGCAGGGAGGGGAGGGGATGGAGATGCGGGTGGATGGGGAGGAATGCGGGTCGCAGGGCGATTATTTGCAGGGTGGGGGGCTGATCGTGTGGATGGGAAACGAGGACTCGGAACTGGTGCGGGGTCCGGGGGAGGTGCGGCGGCGGTATCTGGATTTTTTGGGGGCGCAGCTGGGAGCGGAGTATCGGCGGGATTGGTCGCGCTATCGGCGGGCCCTGAAGGCGCGGAATTTGCTGTTGAAGGAGCGGCGGGTGGATGAGGCGCAGGTGGCGGCCTACACGGCCTTGTTGATCGAGCATGGCGAGGGGATTCAGCGGCAGCGGGCCCTGATGGTGGAGTTGTTGCGGGAGCCGGTGGCGGCGGCGCAGGTGGAGGTGAGTGGGCGGAAGGAGGCGGTGGATCTGGGCTACGAGCCGACGGGGGGCTATGATTTAGAGGCGGCCTTTGCGCAAGCGGCGGAGCAGGAGCGGCGGGTGCGGCAGACCGTGGTGGGGCCGCATCGCGACGATCTGCTGTTGGGGTTGAATGGCTTGAACGCCGCGCAGTTCGGCAGTGAGGGTCAGCAGCGGACGCTGGCGGTGGCGCTGAAGCTGGCGCAGGGGAAGGTGCTGCATGGGGAGACGGGACGGGTGCCGGTGTATTTGATTGACGATGTCTTCGGCGAGCTGGATGCGGCGCGGCGCAATGCGTTGATGGGGGCGCTGCCGGCGGGGGCGCAGCGACTGATCACGACGACCAGCCTTGATTGGTTGGAGGGGGAGGGGGCGGGCCTGACCGTGCTGGGGGTGGAGGAGGGGAGGGTGGGGTGAAAAGGGGGCGATGCGAGTGGTTATTGGTTATTGGGGAGTGGGGAGTTTTGGGAGAGGGTCCGTGGTGGAGGTGCATGAGGCGTCCCGATGGGACGCGGTTGTGCGAGGGGGTGGGTTCCCCGGACTTGGTCCGGGGCTGGTCTGAGCTGTCCCGTTGGGACAGGGGAGGGGAGTTGAGGAGGGCGGAGGCCGACCTCTGCCCGAGGAGGTGGGCTCGGGGATGGTTGCGTCAGGTGAGGGGGAGTTGGGCGGTGTGGCGGGGGACGCCGTTGAGGGCGTTGTCGAGGCGGAGGCGGCGGTGCATTTCGAGGACGGCGCGGCCGAGGATGTCGACATCGCCCCGGGCGTCGTGGCGGCGGAGGCTGGTGTCGTGGAGGGCGAGGCGGGATTTGACGTGATCGAGGGAGTGGCCGGTGCCGCGGACGCGGCCGAAGAGCATTTTGGAGATGTGGATGGAGTCGATGCATTCGACTTCGCGGGAGGGGAGGCCGTTCTTGCGGCAGGTGGCGTCGAGGAATTTGGAGTCGAAGCGTTTGCCGTTGTGGGCGATGAGGGTGGCGTGGCCGGCCCAGGCGGCGAAGTTGGTGAGGACTTCGGCGGGGCGGGGGGCATTGCGGACGTCGTGGTTGCTGATGCCGGTGTAACTTTGGATGAAGGAGGAGATGGTGCGGGAGGGGCGGGCGAAGCTGAAGAAGGTTTCCTCCGGGCAGAGGCAGCCGGCGTGGTAGCGGACGGCGGCGATCTGGATGAAGTCGTCGGCCTCGGGGCTGAGGCCGGTGGTTTCCAGGTCATAGACAATGAAGGTTTCGCCGGAACGGAAGCAATCGGTCCAGATGAAGGAGTGGTCGCAGGCGGGACAGGAGGTGCGGTGGCCGATGAGGGATTTGGGGCCGCGGATGGAGTGTTGGCAGTGGGGGCAGGCGAGGTGCATGGTGGGAGTGGGGAATTTTAACCGCGAATGGACGCGAATGTGGGAGTTTGGAATGCGGAATGCGGAATGCGGAATGCGGAATGCGGAATGCGGAATGCGGAATGCGGAATGCGGAATGCGGAATGCGGAATGCGGAATGGGGAGTGCGGAAGTCGGAAGTCGGAATGCGGAAGGGGAGGAGGGCCGAACATCGACCGCCGAATATTGAATATTGAATGGGAGGGGAGTGGGGGTTGGGCGGACGAGGTGGGCGTCGTTGGTCGGTTGGGGGGAGGGGGAGTCAGAAGATGGGGTTGGAGCGGAAGGTGAGTTCCTGGTCGGTGCCGGGGTGGAGGAAGGTGAGTTGGGAGGCGTGGAGTTTGAGTTGGCCGGGGCCGGTGCCGGAGCCGTAGAAGGGATCGCCGACGATGGGGAGGCCGAGGCCTTTGTGGTGCGCGGCGTGGAGGCGGAGCTGGTGGGTGCGGCCGGTGACGGGGATGAAGGCGACGCGGGTGTGGTGGCCTTCGATGGCGATTTTTTCCCAATGGGTGGTGCCCATCTTGCCGTGGACTTCGTCGTAAATCTGGATGGGGCGGTTGTCGATATCGAGGCGGAAGGGGAGTTCGATGGTGCCGCGTTCGCCGTGAAGGATGCCGTCGAGGAGGGCGATGTAGCGTTTGCGGGTTTGGCGGTCTTGGAATTGTTTGGAGAGGAGGCGGTGGGCCTGGGTGGTGCGGGCGAGGACGAGGAGGCCGGAGGTGTCCATGTCGAGGCGATGGACGGAGGGTTGGTCGATGCAGCCGGGGAACATCTGGCGGACGCGGGTGGCGACGCTGTCGATCTTCCCGGGTCCGCGGCCGGGGACGGAGAGCATGCCGCTGATCTTGTTGACGACCACGAATTCGGGATCTTCGTGGACGATGTGGAGGAGGGGAGGCAAGGGGTGGTTGGTTAGGGGGTGGTGAGGGTGCCGCGTTCGGCGGCGTATTTTTGGTGGAGGAAGTCGAGGCGGGAGGCGAGTTGTTTTTCGCTGCCGACGACGAGCCAGTAACGGTAGGTGTAGGATTGCAGGATGAGGCGGCCGGGATCGGCGCTATTGATCATGTTCTTCGGGTAGCCTGCCCAGGAGAGCCAGGTGATGGAGGCACCTTTGCCGCGGTCGATGCCGACTTTCGCGGTGCCGTTGTCGAGGGTGAGGAGGGTCTCCGAAGACGGTTCGGCTGAGCTGAGCGGGTTTGAGCTGAGAACAAGGGAAAGGAGAAGGATGCTGAGACGACGACGTTTCATGAGTGAAGTGGTGCGGGAGTTGTGATTTTATTCCGTCCTCTCCGTCGAGCGAAATGGAGATGTTTCTACGTGAGTGAGCAGTGTGTCTGTCGAGGATGGGATGCCTTCTCCGCTGTTCCGGCCCTTCTCACCGGCTCTGCCGTCGATGCGATCCTTTGCAGCGATTTTTCCCGACTGAAAATCAGCTAAACTGTTGCGATTGGTCCTTCCGGCTGGCACCTTTCCCGCCTTGAGACCAAGGTCCTCTACGTGACCCACGAGCCGGGCACCTTACCAATACAGTGAATCCCAAAATGAATTTGCGCATTTTTCTCCTCCTCGCGACGGCCGGCGGCCTTGGCGCGGCTCCGCTGGTGATGGACGAAGGCCCCTTCAAGGGGCTGGACGGCCTGGTGGCGGAGCAACTCATGGCTCCGAAATTTCTCACCAACAACGTCCTGGGCGTGGGGGTGGGGGCGGACGGGACGGTTTACGTCACGACGACGGCCCGCTACAACGTGGAGGAGATCAGCATTCTGAAGTCCCCCTTTCTGCACGAAATTGACATGGGTTTCACCTCGGTTGCGCAGAAGAAGAAGTGGATCGAGGAAAATTACTCCGAGCGGATCGTCAAGTCGCAGCGCCTCGGGGATTTCAACGGCGACGGGAAAATCGATGCCGCGGACCTGAAGGTCCGCAGCGAGCAGGTGCTGACCCTGCAGGACACCGACGGCGACGGGGACTTTGATTCCTCGACGGTTTTTGCGGAGGGATTCAACGACACCGTGACGGGGGTGGCGCACAGCGTGACGCCGATCGGCGGGTCGGTCTATGCGACGATCATCCCGGACGTGTGGAAGCTGACCGACACCACCGGGGACGGCAAGGCGGACCGGAAGGAGATTCTCGTGCATGGATTTGCCAACCACATCGGGTATGGGAACCACGACCTGCACTGCCTGGTGCAGGGATTGGACGGCAAGATTTACTGGAGCATGGGCGATCGCGGGGTGGATGTGATGACAAAGGAGGGCAAGCACGTCTCCTATCCGCACACCGGGACGATCCTGCGGTGTGAGCCGGACGGCAGCGAATTCGAGGTGTTCGCGAGCGGATTGCGGAACTGTCAGGCCTTTGATTTCGACAATTACGGAAACCTGTTTTCGGTGGATCACGACGCGGATTTCCAGGGGGAGCGGGAGCGGCTCGTTTACATTCCGGAGGGCTCGGATTCGGGCTGGCGGTGCTACTATCAATACCGTCGGCTGACCGGCTATTATCGCTCCGCCCCCGACGGGCTCTACAGTCCCTGGTTGTCGGAGCGGATGTGGGTTCCGCTGCACGAGGGCCAGCCGTCCCATATCCTGCCGCCGATCGAGAACAGTTGGAACGCCCCCGCCGCGTTCTGTTTCCAGCCGGGAACGGCGCTGGGAGGCAAGTACCGGGACCATTTCCTGATCGGCGGGCAGGGTGAGATCCGGGCCATCCGGATGGTGCCGGATGGGGCGAGCTTCAAGCGCGAGGGGGACGACCTTTTGGTGCAGGGACTGAACCAGCAGGTGCTCTCCTCCACCGTCGCGCCGGACGGGGATGTGTATTTCACGCTCTGGCAACCGCGCGGCGGATTGGACAGTCTGTGGCGGCTGAAGGCCCCGGGGCCCGCCGCGGCAGAGGCGGTGGTCGCGAAGACCGTCCTGAGCGAGGGACTCGCCTCGCGGAGCCTGCCGGAATGCCTCGCGTATCTCGATCATCCTGACCGCCGGGTCCGCATGGCCGCGCAGTTCGAGCTGGTGGCGCGGAAGGAAACGAAGGCGCTGCAGGCCGTGGCCCTCGACCAGAAGGCGCAGCTCCTGCCGCGGCTGCACAGCCTGTGGGCACTCGGCCAGCTGAAGCACAAGGACAAGGATTTGCTGGCGGCATTGTGCGCGAGTCCCGACGCGGAGATGCGTGCGCAGGCGGCACGATGGGCCGGTGATCTCGTCTTTGATCCCGACAATATCATTCCCGGGCTGCTCGATGATTCCTCTCCCCGGGTGCAACTGTTCGCGGGGATCACCTGCGGGAAACTCAAGAGCCGGGGTGCGCTCGGGGCGCTCACGTCCCTGCTGGTTTCCGCGGACAACAAGATTCCGGTGTTGCGGCACGCCGGCGTGTCGGGGCTGGTCGGCGTGGCGACGGAGGACGAACTGCGGGGCTTCTCCACCCATCCCTCCGAGGCGATGCGCGTCGCGGCGGTGGTGGCCCTCCGGAGGCTGGGATCCACCGGCGGCATGATGGCCTTCCTGAACGATTCGTCCGCCTTGGTGCGGGCGGATGCGGTGCGCGGGATCTACGATGACGGCGATGCGGACCGCTTTTCGAAACACCCCGAGGCTCTCGAGGCGGTCGCTGCCAGGCTGGAGTCCCCTCATGCCGAGGCAATCACGATCCGGGCCCTTGCCGCGAACCGGCGCCTGGGGACTGCGGTCGCGGTGGGGCGGATGGTCGCCTTTGTGACGGACCCGAAACAGGATTCGGAGCTGCGGGTGGCGGGTCTCGACCTGCTGAAATCCTGGGCGGAACCCCTCAGGATCGATCCGGTCGATGGTCGTGGGTTTCCCGTGCCCGCGCATGAGCGCCGGATCCTCGACGAGGGGTTCCGGGCGGAAACCGTGAGCCGCCTCACCGGGGACAAGGATCTGCGGGTGGCGAAGCGGGCCATCGTCATCTTCTCGGCCATGCCGCTTTCCGGGGACAGCTGGGACCACGCGGTGCGACTGGTCCGGGATGAAACGCTCGACGAGACGGTCCGCGAGGAATGGATGGGATGGCTGCAGCGGATGGATCCTGAGAAGTTCGTCGCGGTGGCGGTCGATGGTCTTTCCGCGGAGTCCGTTCTGGTCCGCCAAACCGCGGCAAGGGAGTTGTTGAAACTGCGGCAGGGCATCCCGGAGGTGCGGGAGTATCTGATGCGGACGCTAGGGAGGCCGCCGAGCCCGGGGGAATTCCAGAATGCCATGAAACTCCTGTCCGGGGCGCCCTCGCCCGAGCCGGTCCTGCGCGGCTTGGTGAAGGATTTGATCGAGGGGAAGGTCGCGCGCCCCGTGCAGTTGGACGTCCTCGAGGCCGCTCAACGCCTGGCGAACAAGGACGAGGCCTTGCGGGACCTGCTGAAGGCCTACGAGGAGCAGATGAGCAAGGAAGGGCCCCTCGCGGAATTCAATGTGGCGCTGGAGGGAGGAAACGAGCGGGGCGGCCGGAATTTGTTCACCAACCACGACCAGCTGGCCTGTTCGAAATGCCACGCCTTGGCGAGCACCGACAAGCAGATCGGGCCGTCGCTCGAGGGGATCGGCAAACGGCAGTCGGCAGCCTACCTCCTGGAGTCGCTGATCGATCCGCAGGCCAAGATTGTGCCGGGATACGGGCTGGTGATCGTGACCCTCAAGGACGGTCGCAGCGTGACCGGAACCCTGATGGGGGAGACCGATGCGGAGGTGACCGTGAAGCTGACCGACGGCAGCGAGGAGACCCACGCCTTGTCCGCGATCGCTTCCCGGACCAAGCCGGTCGGGGCGATGCCCGACGTGAAGGCCCTCCTCAACAAGCGGCAGTTGCGGGACCTTGTCGCCTATCTCTCCACCCTTTAGGCCGCGGCCGGTCCACGGCAAAAACACGATGACAACAACCGAGGCACCCATGAATACCAGAACCAATGAACCTTCTCCGATCCTGTTCCGTCGGCGCTTGCCGCTGTGCGGGATCCCAGCGCTTGTCGCCCTTTTGATCATGTCCTCCGGGGCCCTGCGCGGTGGGGAGCAAGCTGCGCCGAATGTGGTGATCATGATTGCCGACCAGCTGCGCTATCAATCGTGCGGGTTCAGTGATCCGAGGGCGATCACTCCGAACATCGACCGGCTGGCGGGGGAGGGGATGCTCTTCAGGAATTTTGTGGCCTCGACGCCGGTGTGTTCGGCGTTCCGGGGTTCGCTGCTGACCGGGAAGTATGCCAGTTCGACCGGGGTGGTGGTCAATGAACTGCGCCTGAACCCGAACCACGACACTTTCGCCCATGTCTTTAAGGCGGCCGGTTACCGGACCGACCTCATCGGCAAGTGGCACCTTTGGGCCCACCAGGCCGGGGGGCATGCCGGGGCCGGGAACAACTTCGTTCCGCCGGGGCCCTATCGGATGGGGTTTGACGACTTCTGGGCGGCTTACAATTTTGGGCACAACAACTTCCGCTATTCCTACTGGACCGACAGTCCGGAGGAACTGCACGGCAAGGAGTTCAAGCCGGTGCATTTCACGAACATGGCCATCGAGCAGATCCGGAGCCATGCGAAGGCGGACGAGCCGTTCGCGATGGTGGTGGCCTACAGCCCGCCGCACGATCCGTGGGGGGAGAAGAATGTCCCGAAGGAATGGTATGAGAAGTTCAAGGACGTGGAGTTTCCGCTGCCCGAAACATGGGAGGACGAGCCGGACTCCTACATGGACCGCAACACCGACAAGGAGGCCTGGCTCAAGAACTGGAAGCCCAAGCTGCCCGAGATGATGCGGGGCTACTATGCGATGACCGCCGCGCTCGACGAGCAGGTGGGGCGGGTTCTGCAGACGCTGCAGGAGACCGGTCTGGACAAGAACACGATCGTCATTTTCGTGTCCGATCACGGCGAGATGTTCGGGGCTCAGGGGCGCGTCTTCAAGATGACCTTCTACGAGGAATCGGCGCGGGTGCCCTACATCATCCGGTGGCCGGGACATGTTCCGGCCGGCGTCGTCTCGGATGCCTGCATGGCCACCCCGGACATCATGCCGACGCTCCTCGGGCTATGCGGGCGGAAGTCCCCCGCTGCGGTGGAGGGGATGGACCTGTCGGCGGTGACGCTCGGGCGCCCGGGACCGGAGCCGGAGTTCGCCCTGCTGCAGGGGATGGGCCACACCTACCTGTGGAACGACGGCTTCGAGTGGCGGGCCCTGCGGGACAAACAATACACCTACGCCCGTTACCTGCGGGACGGGAAGGAGCTGTTGTTCGACAACGTGAACGACCCGCTGCAGAAGAACGACCTCGCCTCCGAGCCCGGGCACGCGGCCAAGTTGGCCGAACTGCGGGACAAGATGAACGGCAAGATGGTCTCGATCCACGACGAGTTCAAACCGTGCTCGTGGTATCGCGACCACTGGACCGAGGACCGGGTCATCATGCGCTCCGGCCCGGGAGAGTTCAAAAGGGAACTGGGGGAGACGATCAAGGTGGACACCAAGTACGGCCACATCCCGAAGGATGCGGAGCGAGCGAAGTAGGCGTCAGATTCGGATGGGGAGCTGCCTCGCCGATCACACCTACCGACCGCTTAAATAATTGTCCGGGTAGAGTCTTGGTTTCAGACTTCCAGGGTGAGCTGGGTCAACCGTCTCTCCGGGGGAAGGCCCTTGCTCATGTGGACGTAGGATCCCGGATGGATCGGCTGGGGTTGCGGCTTCTCCACGCGAACTGTGTCCAGCACCGGATCTTGCTCCCGGCTCTCGGGGTCAGGGCCCAGTCGCACGACGCTGAGGTCGTAGGGGACGCTGCTGCCGACCCGGAACTCGATTTCCTCGCCCGCCGCGATGCACTTCTGCGCATAGGCATGCAGGCCGGGCAGGTTTACCGCTTGATGCGGGGGAATTCCTGCTCCTCACCTGGCTTTCCCGGGACCGGAGCGGTCGGGCCCGGCAGCTTGGCCTCTTTCAGGTAAGCCACCAGATCGGCGATTTCTTCAGGTTGCAGGAGGCCGGCGGCAACCTCGGGCATGAGGGAGAGATTCGAGTATTTTGCCTCGGTGATCTCTCGAATTGGAATGGGCAGCTCAACTCCCGGCGCCGGCGAGAGGATCAATTGATCGACGGTGTCACGTAGGATCAGGCCGGCTGCTTCACCTTCCTTTTTCTGAACAATCACCAGCTCGTAGTAGCGGGCAATCGATGAACTGGGAAAGACGATGGCCTCCAAGAGGTCCTGCTCACTGCGGATCGAGCCGATGCCGGTGAGATCCGGGCCGAACTTGACCCCCTGATCCCCCATGACATGGCAGGTGATGCACAAGGATTTGGTGGCATTGTGGAAGAGCTTCTCGCCGCGCCGGGAATCGCCCTTGGGCAGCAAGGCGGCAAGCTCTTCGAGGCGCTTGCGTTGACGGGCCACCTTCTCCGGATCGGCCTCTGCGGGGTCGGCCAGTTGGATCTCCGGCAAGGCATGCAGCGCTGGATTCCGTTCGTCAATCTGGTGCATGAGGCGAACTTGTCCTCCCAGCGGATGATCTTCCGGCAGGCTCTGGGTGTCCCCGATTTCGTAAAGGGCATAGATGAGGGCATGCCTCAAAAACGCATCCATTTCCCCCGAGCCGGCGTCGAGCAGTGGCTTCACGGCCCGGCGGTCCCCGATTCTACCCAGCGCCATGGCTGCCAGGCGGCGTTCTTGCCTGTCACTGGAAGCGAGCAATCCGATCAATGGTTCCACGGCGGCTGGATCGCGCCACAGACCGGCACTGTGGATCGCCGCGGCGCGCACCTCCGGACGAGTGTCGCCGAGAAAACTCCGCCCCGCCTGGCGCGCTTCCTTCCCTGGAATGCGATGGAGGGCCCAGAGGGCCGGGACGCGGGCTTTGGCCGAGCGGAGAGCATCGATCATGTTCTCCTTCGCGAGGGATACGATGGCCCGCGTGACCACCGCGGGTCGCGCATCGGACAGCCAGTTGATGGCAGGCGCTTTCCAATCCAGTTCGAGGCCGCGCGGATCTTTGACCGCGGGGGAGTCCTTTTTTTGGAGCCGGTAAATGGCGCCCAGGATATGGGGCTTGGCGACCTGGGAGGTGGGACAACAGATCATGTACCAACTGCCCGTGTCCGCGACGAGGAGGCTGCCATCGGCATCTTCGATCACATCGGTCGGATGAAAATCGCTTTGATCGCTTTCGAGAAAGGTGCTCGTCTCCGCACGGTAGGTCGATTCGTCCCTGGTCAGCCGGTGCCTTGAGATGCGCCGCAGGTTGAAGTTGGCGCACAGCAAATCGCCTTTCATGCCGAGGACCTCATTTCTGGGCATCACGATGCCCGAAGGAGCGGCAGGTCCCATCTGGGTCAGGATCGGGAGCAGGCTTCCGGAACTGGGGTGCGGAGCGAGAACCCGCTCATTCTTCTTGCCGTACATTCCACCGTAAACGGCATGCAGGATACCGTCGCGTTTTCCGGGCCCGGAAAGATCAAAGAAGGTGCCGCTCAGAAAACGCTCTCCGGTCTCGCTGAATGCCAGTCCAACCGGGTTGTTCATTCCGCCCGTGATGACCACTTCCAGTTGGCTCCCATCCGGCCTTGCGCGATAGACATGGGCGGCGCTCGAATTGAGCGTCTTGCCGTTGCTCAAGCGGTGGCTCTGCGGGGCAAAAGCCCCCTTGGACCAGTAGAAGAATCCGTCCGGCCCGAGATAAGGACCGTGCAGGTCGTTACCGCAGCCTTCGATGGACCCGCCGTCAAACCAGACCGTGCGCTCATCGGCGACGTGATCGCCATCGGTATCGCGGAGTTTCCAAATGTGGGGCGGAGCTCCGACGTAGACGGCCCCCTCGTGAACGAGGATGCCTTCCGGGAAAGGCAGGCGATCGGCAAAGACGGTCGCCTCATCGAAAACTCCATCGCCGTCGCGGTCGAGCAACCTCAAGACCCGATGGGTTGGATCCTTGAGTTGGGCCGGAGCATTGTCCGTGTTCCCCGAGCTATCCGTGACATAAAGCACGCCCTGCTCATCGAAACACAGGTGAATGGGTCTTTGCACCAGCGGCGGTGCGGCGACCCGCTGCAGGCTGTAGCCCTCTGGAATCGTGAAAGTGTGCGGCGCGAGGGTGACCTTCTCCGCCCCGAGCACCTGCGAAGAGAGGACGAAGGCCTGCAGGGCAAAGCCGGTTGAGGTGAAAAATGGGAACGCTTTCATGAGACCGGACGAGCTTGTGTCCTTATTTCATGTTCTTATCAAGCCACTCCGGGAGGACAAGTTCAGAGCATGAGCCGGGGCGGCAACCCCCGGGCGGCTCCCCCGGAGCGCAGGCCCTGATCTTTAGACGCATCTTTGTTTCGACGCTTGAAAACGATGTCCCCGGTGAGACGTGGGAGACTGACGCGATTTCCATAGGGACATCCAGGAAGAATGTGATCGTGGATCACTGCTCAGCCAGTCGGGCAAATGACGAGTTCTGTTCTGTTTCCGGTGAAGGCGGATCCGTTCGCAGGAGGCCCGCGATGCGATTCTTGAATCATGTGGGGCGATTTTACCAAGGCGTGACGCGGTGGATGTTCGGACCATCAAGTCGGGAAGAGCAGGCGGAGGCAGGCTGATTGATTCGGCAGATGCCGTAGGAGGATGACGGGACTCCGGGCCCGGCACTGGAAACGCACCCGGGACGGATCCCGGGCCAGTCTGTCTCACGGAAATTGATGGACAGCCTTGGGGGCGAAACCGTAGCGTCGGGGACCGGATGCGCGCCTTGAGCCCGTTCGGATCGGTGGGGGCGTCGTCCGGCCTTCGGACCGGTGGCACCCTCGGTGTGCTGTGCGGGCCGGTCCCTTCGCCGAAACCAACACGAACGCATTACCCATGAACCACCCCAGTCTCCTCCCCGCCGCCCGCCGAGCAGCCCTCACCGCCCTCGGCCTCCTCGGCACCACGCTCGGCATCCACGCTGAGGCCCCCCCGGCCATCGATCCGACCCCTCCCTCCTCCGAGCCCTGCAGCCCCGAGGACCAGATCAAGACTTTCGTGCTCCCTCCCGGCTACCACCTCGAACTGGTTGCCAGCGAGCCGATGATCAAGGAGCCCGTCACCCTCTCCTGGGACGGCAACGGACGGATGTTTGTGGCCCAGATGCGCACCTACATGCAGGACGTCGACGGCACCAAGGAGAACGATCCGACCAGTTGCGTCACCATGCTGACCGACACCGACGGCGATGGACGGATGGACAAGGCGTCCGTCTTCGCTGACAAGCTCGTGCTGCCCCGCCTCCTCCTGCCGCTCGACGACCGCGTCCTCATCGCGGAGACCTACAAGGATGAGATCCACAGCTACCGCGACACCACCGGTGACGGCGTGGCCGACGAGAAGACCCTCGTTTACAAGGGCCCCGCCATCAAGGGCAACGGCAACCTCGAGCATCAGGACAGCGGGCTCCTCTGGAACCTCGACAACTGGATCTATACCAGCATGAGCTGGCAGCGGCTGCGCATGACGCGGGGCGTGATGGAGTCGGGGCCGGCCGAGAAGGATTTCGCCCAGTGGGGCCTGACCCAGGACGACACCGGACGCATGTTTTACTCCTGCGCCGGGATGGAGCAGCCCGCCTTCGGCTTCCAGATGGTGCGCGCTTACGGGAAGCTGCGGTTAAAGGACGATCTGGCGGGGGAGTTCATGGTCCCGTGGCCCGTCATCGCCACGCCCGACGTGCAGGGTGGCCCCGGTCGGCTCCGTCCCGACAAGGTCCTCAACCACTTCACCGCCTCCTGCGGCCAGTCCATCTTCCGGGGCGACAACCTGCCCGGCGATCTTTCCGGCGACCTCCTCATCTGCGAACCCGTCGGGCGCATCATCCGCCGCGCCAAGGTCGATAACCAATCCGGCAAGATCGTCCTCACCAACGCTTACGAAACCGAGAAGAAAGAGTTCATCGCCTCGCGCGACCGCAATTTCCGCCCGGTCCACACCGCCACCGGTCCGGACGGCTGCCTCTACATCGTCGACATGTACCGGGGCATTATCCAGGAGGGCAACTGGGTCCGCAAGGGCTCCTTCCTGCGTGACCGTGTCCTTGAAGCGGGGCTCGACAAGAACATCGGGCGGGGCCGTATCTGGCGCCTCGTGAGCGACCAGACCAAGCCGTCCACCCCGCCGCGCATGCTCGGAGAAACCACCGCCCAGCTCATCGCCCACCTTTCCCATCCCAACGGTTGGTGGCGCGACACGGCCCAGAAGCTCATTGTCCTGCGGCGCGATCCCTCCGTTGTCCCCGCCCTCAAGGAGCTCGCCCGGACCGGCAAGGCGCCCCTCGGCCGCATGCACGCCCTCTGGACCCTGGAGGGGATGGATGTTGTGGACCGCGCCCTCCTCGTCGAGAAACTCAAGGACGCCGACCCGCGCGTCCGCATGGCCGCCGTCCGCATCAGCGAGGTTCTCCTCGAGCGGGGCGACGACGCCCTCCTCGCCGAGTTCGGCCCCCTCGTCTCCGATCCCGACCCGAACGTCATCGCGCAGGTCGTGCTCTCCGCCGGCTTCAGCCGCACCCCCGGCCCCGCCACCGCCCTTCTGGAAAAGGCCAAGGCGTCCACTGTCGCCCCCGACGTGCTCGCCGCCTACGTCCAGAACGCCACCTCCCGCCTCGGCGGCATCAAGGAAGCACAGCTCTCCAAGGGGGCCGCGATTTACCAGTCCCTCTGCTTCAGCTGCCACGGAATGGACGGCAAGGGTGTCGACGCCGGGGCCGGCAAGCTCGCCCCGCCCCTCGCCGGATCGAAGTTCGCCAACGGCGACAAGACCAACATGATCAAGATCGTGCTCCGCGGCCTCACCGGACCGATCGACGGCAAGACCTACCTCGGCCAGATCATGGTGCCCATGGCCCAGGAGTCGGACGAATGGATCGCCGACGTCCTCACCGAGGCCCGCAGTGCCTGGGGCAACACCGGCGACGCCGTCACCCCCTCCGACGTCGCCAAGGTCCGCGTCGCCACTACCGGCGTCACCGAGCCCTATACCATGGAAACCCTTCTGGGGGAGCGGTGATCCTGCGCGCAACGGTGAAGGGCGGGATGGATTCCCAATGGTCTCTGGTGAGCTTGACGGCAGCAGGAGGTAGGCCCTTTCCCTTCCGAGGATTTCTCCTTGTGAGTTTCAGCCGCAGGGGGTCTGGTCCGGTTCTTGAGGTGAAGCATAGGAAGGATAGATAGTCGGAATATGAGAAATATCGTCAATTCATCCCGGATAAGCACGAAATATCGTCAATCCTCTCGCGTAACCCACTTTTTGGCGCCCTTGTTGGGGCTCAGGACCCCTGTGTCGGTCGTGGCCTCACGGGAGCGTTGAGGCAGGTGCGGATCCTACTTGGCGGGGATGGAATCGACCGGGGCGATGAGGTCGCGTAGCGCGACGGTGACAGCTTCGAGAGTCCCGCAGCTCCACTTCGTGATCGGAACGCTCTGCCCCCATCCCACCGTGCCATCCTCCGCGGTCACCTTGACGAAGATGGAGGCACGTCCCAGCGATCCATGCGGGCCGGTGAAGAACTCGAAGTGCCCCGTCATCGGGTAGCGGGCGGGGAAGAGGTCGATGCGGCGGATCTTCATGGGTTCGGGCCCGGCGGTGATGGCCGCTGCTTTTGCGGCCCTGCCGATGCAGGATTCAGAGCAGTCCTCGTTCCTTGATTCCATCCACTTCGATTTCAAACAACAAGTCATCACGGCAGACATCGTTTTGCACGACCGCGACCGGAAGGGGAGGCAAGCCGTGCTGCGAGCAATAGGAGTCGTAGGCGGGAAGATCTTCAAGGTTCTTGAAATAGGGCTGCTAGGATTTTGCTTTTCGGCGAGGCCCCTGAGCCAGCCGTTGGGCCGGATCGGAGGGGCTGCTAGGATTTTGCTTTTCGGCGAGGCCCCTGAGCCAGCCGTTGGGCCGGATCGGAGGGCGGGGAAAAGGGGGTTGTTCCCCCATGCTTACCGCATCTCGCCGCATCCCGATCACCCCGTCGCGCGTATTCCAATATTAGTGGCAGTTTATAATCGCGTCCTGCCCGAGGGCGCTTAACCTGCGTGCACAAACACCAGTAAACCAGTAAAAAACCATGAGCGACCCACCATTCGACCTGAGCGAGCTGCGCGACAAGCTGCCGGAATTCAACCTCGGAGCCGTCAAGTGGCTCGTCCTTGCCCTGATCGTCGTCTCGGCGCTGCTGACCTCGATCTACTCGGTGCCTGCCGACTCCGAGGGCGTGATCCTGCGCTTTGGCAAGGTGAAGAAGGAAGTGGTCAAGCCCGGCCTGCACATGAAACTGCCATTCATGATCGACCAGGTCTTCAAGGTGCCAGTGGAGCGGCAGATGAAGCAGGAGTTCGGCTTCGTCACCGCCGGAGTGACCGACAGGACGCAGTCTCCCAGCACGCAGGAGGAGCGCGAGGCCGAGAAGTCGATGGTGTCTGGCGACCTCAACGCCGCTCAGGTCGATTGGGTCGTGCAGTACCGGATCACCGCGCCGGAGCTCTACCTGTTCGAGGTGCGCAGCCCGGGCGAGACCCTGCGCGACGCCTCGGAGGCGATCATGCGCGAGGTCGTCGGCGACCGCACCATCGACGAGGTGATCACCATCGGGCGCGAGGACATTCAGATCGAAGTGCAAGAGAAGCTACAGAAGCTCCTCGACGACTACAAGATGGGCATCTCGGTGTCGCAGATCCAGCTCAAGGAGGTCAACCCGCCGCGCCAGGTGAAGCCCGCATTCAACGAGGTCAACGAGGCGCAGCAAGAGCAGGAGACCTCGGTCAACATCGCCAACGGCGAGTATCAGAAAGTCATCCCGCAGGCCAAGGGGCAGGCTGACCAGAAAGTCAGCGAGGCGGAAGGCTACGCGACCCAGCGCATCAACGAGGCGGAGGGCGACGTGGCGCGCTTCACCGCCGTCTTCGCAGAATACCTGAAGGCGCCCGAGGTCACCCGCCAGCGTCTCTACCTAGAGACGATGGGCGAGGTCCTGCCGCAGATCGGCAATAAGATGATCCTCGACAAAGACCTGCAGCAGGTGCTGCCGCTCCTGCAACTCAACCCCCAATAGTTCCGCACCATGCAAAATCTCATCCGCTCCACCATCGTCATCTTCGCCATCGCGCTCGTCGTCGTCATCAGCGGCACCGCCTACGTCGTCACCGAGACCGAGCAGGTCGTCATCACGCAGTTCGGGCGACCGGTCGGCGAGGCGATCACCGAGTCCGGGCTCAAATTCAAGCTGCCGTTCATCCAGAAGGTCAACCGCTTCGACCGTCGCGCCCTCGAGTGGGACGGCCCGGCGAGCGAGATGATCACCAATGACAAGACGTTCATCATCGTCGATACATTCGGGCGCTGGCGCATCACCGATGCCAAGCAGTTCTTCCTGCGCCTCACCGACGACCGCCGCGCGAAGTCACGCCTCGACGACATCCTCGGCAGCGCGACGCTGACGACCGTGGCGAGCCACGACCTGATCGAGGTCGTGCGCACCACCAAGGGGCGCGTGCCTGCCAAGGACGCGCTGCTAATCGAGACCAACAAGGCCGGCCCCGACTTCAAACCGATCAGCAAGGGTCGCGTGAAGTTGGAGGCGGAGATCTTCAAGGCCGCCTCGGAACCTCTCAAGGACTTCGGCATCGAGCTGCTCGACGTGCGCTTCAAGCGCGTCAACTACCACCCTTCGGTCGTCGGCAAAATCCACACGCGCATGATCTCCGAGCGCCAGCAGATCGCCGCCGGCTTCCGCTCGATGGGGGAGGGGGAGGCCGCGCGCATCCTCGGCGAGAAAGAGAAGGAGCTCAAACGCATCGACTCGGAAGCCTACAAGAAGGTCGAGGAGATTCGCGGCACAGCAGACGCCCAAGCCACCACGATCTATGCCGCTGCCTACAACCAGAGCCCGGTCGCGGCCGAGTTCTACCAGTTCATGCAGACGATGTCGCTCTACAAGGAATCACTCTCGAAAGAGGCGTCGCTGATCCTCTCGACCGACAGCGAGCTGTTCAAGTTCCTCAAGAGCGCGCAACCCGTTAAGAGCGCGCAGCCTGAAGAGTAGCGCCGCCGGCTGGAGGGGCTGAACGAAGCTGGGGCTTGCTCTCTTATGAAACAAGACCTGCTCCGCTTGCTGTAAGTCGTTGAGTTTCATCTATATCCTTCCCTGGGCGGGCCCTGGAGGTGGGCTGCTAGGATTTTGCTTTTCGGCGAGGCCCCTGAGCCAGCCGTTGGGCCGGATCGGAGGGCGGGGAAAAGGGGGTTAGAATTTTCCAGCCGTCTTCGCGTAGCCGCCGTTGCCCGGAGTGACGGAGGTCCAGTCGGTGAGCATTTCCGTGCCGCGCAAGTCGGGGATGGGGGCGCCATTCGGTGGAGATTGACCGTCGTGACAACCCACACAGTGCCGGTCGATGACCGGTTGCACGTCGCGCGGGTAGCTGAAGCCCCGCACCGGTCCGTGCCAGGGGGTGATGAGCGAAGGTTCCTTGTGCATGGCGTAGAACTCCCTGGCCGGCGGGGTCCTGTCCTGACGGTCGTGGCAGCCGGTGCATTGCACCGTTTCTCCGGGCATGGCGGTCATCCAGCTGCGCATGAGTTGAAGCGCCTTGCCTTCGGCATCGAGCGGTTGGATGGAGATGGGGGTGTTGGCCGGCACGTGGAAGCACGCGGAGCCGTCGGCCTCCACCGGCACGGTGCCGAGGACGCGCTTGATATCCCACGGTCCGTCCATGCCGACCACTCCGAGGAGGCCTCCCATACCTTGATAGGCATAATGGTAAGTGAAGAGGCGGAGCTCCTTGACCGTCCCGCGCGGAACCCCGCGCAGGCCGTCGCCGGCATAGATGTCCTGCAGAACGACCAGCGCGTCGGTGCGGGCCGGATCGATTCGGTCCGGGATGACCGGCGGCGGATCGGACTTGCGCAGAGGGATGGGTTCCAGCAGGGCGAAGTCCGGCATCTGTTGCAAAGGCAGCAGATTGTCGAAAATGTCCGCCAGGCAGAGGCCCCACGGTGATTGGGGGGTGCGCTTGCATGCCACCAGGAAGTATTTCTCACTCAGGGGCCAGGGGTGGAGGAACTTCGGCCAACTGTCCTTGGTGAGCCCGTCCCGGATCAGGGGTTCGACCTTTTTGCCGTAGCCGGGAATTCGCTGCACGGCCGGTTGGCCCTCATGGCGGCCCTGCTGCGGGTCGAAGATGACCAGCTCCCCCATGCGTGGATGGTCGTGATGACCGCCGATGACGGAGACGACCTTGGTGGGGTGACCGGGCACGGGCCGCGCGTAGAAGAATGAGTTCGGCCAATAGGACCCGCTGCCGAGGTAGGCGCTTTGGCTGGTGCCGTCGGGATTCATGGTGAAGAGGAGGCGGGAGTTGGAGTGCGGGGTGTCGGCATACTCCCAGCGGGCGTAGAGGATGCGGCCATCGTTCATCGCGGTCGGACACCAGTTGTGCTCCTGATCGAAGCAGATCTGCCGGGTCTGGCCGCCGTCGGCATTCATCTGGTAAATATTTGCGACATGGGCGCTGCCGTTGACGCAGGGCACGCCGACAAAGGAGGCGGTGCTGGTGAAGGCAATCCTGCCGTTGGGCAGATAGCACGCATCATAACTGTCCACGTCGGGTTGTTCGCCCGTCAACTGACGCGGGGAAGGGGTCTTCTGAAGATTCAGCTCGGACACCTGCCAGCGTCCGTCTGGACCGGGCATGGAGAACAAGACGCGATCAGCGTCCCAATGCAGATCGACATCGCCGACAAATTTTCCGCCTGGCTTGAAGAGGGTCCGCGGCTCCGCGCCTTCCTCCTTGAAGGACAGGACGCACAGGGCGTCGTCATAGCCCGTCCTCTGGAGGGAACAGTTGCTTTGCCAGTTCTGCGGCAGGCCCAGGGAAGGTGAATCTGCGGGGCGCTTGACGAGGAGAATTTCGTTGAAATCCAAGAGGGGGTTCGCCAGCAGGGCTTTGCGCCGCAGCGCCAGGAATGGACGGCGAATGTCCTGTTGCGTGGAGGCGGCCTTCTCCAGTTCTTCGAGTTCCGCCAGAAAACGTCCGCCCTGCGGGTAGCGTGATTCAAAGGTCCGGGTCAGGTCTTTGATGGCACGCCGGAGGGCGGGGAGGTTGGTCTCCGGTTGTTCCGCGGACACAGCTGCACACTGCACCAGGCAGAGGAGTGCCAGGCTGTTGCGCACGGCACTCAATCGGAAGGGGGGCGGAATGGATTTGTTCATCACAGAATCAGGGATGCGTGATTTGACGGTTGGGATCAGGACAAGTTTGAGTTTCGCGGAAGCGGCCCGACTGATCACGGGCAGCTCACGGATCCTGGGATCCGATGACGGCCGGACTTGGGGTTTCGCGACTCCCTAAGAGATCCCGCGCAGGAGCGGGTCCATCCGGCAGTTCCCAGACGAGGGAGGTCGCCACGCCGACCGTGCCGGGAGGGTCCCGGTAGGTGTGGCATGGCTCCTCGTGTTTCAGCGAGAGGCCGACCGTCAAGGTCGGTCCCGCCACGATGGTCTCGGATTCCGAGATCAGTTCGGGAGTGACTCCCAGGAATTCGGAGGCCGCCGCTTCGGAGATCGCGGCGGCCGTCACGGGGACGAGGAGAGCGAGGTCGAGAAATCGTTTCATGCGCGGTTGGTCCTCATACCCTGCGGGAGGAGTTGTTTCTTCACGCGATTCCCCGTATCGCTCCGCCCGGGGAAGCGAACTCACAATCCTTTGATTCAGATCAAGAACCACAGCGCGTAAGCCGGCGTTAGGTCTGCATCATGAGATTTTCTGGTGTCGGGACGGGAGGGACGGATTCCCTGCACAGATTGGTGGGCAGAACCCTGGCCGTGGCGGGGCTGGTTTGGATGGTGGCGGGCATTCCCCTGCGGGCTGCGCCGCAGGAGGCCACTCTGCAGGGCGTCGCTCCGTCCACCACGGAGGTGGCCATCCAGTATGAATCGTTGCAGGACGACCTGAAGAACCGGAAACGAATTGCGAGCCATGCTCCGCAGGTCTTTCACCAGGCGTCGTTGATCCTGGACTCGGATCGCGATCCGGTCGACGTGGTGTTGCGCCGCACCACGGCGCTTCTCGAGGACCTCGAGCAGGAGCGGGAGAGCGCCGACTACGCTTTGATGCGCAAGGAACTCGAGACGCTCGGAGAGGAGGTTACGACGATCGAGGTCGGGGATCTCGAGGCCCGCGTGGCGCTCTTCGAACGGCTGGGCACGCTCCGTCGGCGGATTGCCTTTTCCAATCCTTTCCTGGATTTCGACGAGCTGCTTTTTTTGAAGCGCCATCGGGCCGGATTCAATCACATGTGCGACCAGTACTATGGCGTCAATGCGAAGCCGGGAGGGGGACTCTTCGTGCTCTCCGATCCGTTCGGGGCGAATCCGCAAATCCGCGACGTCCTGGCCGGCTCGGCCGTGGAACGCGGACGTCTGAAGGGGGAGTCGCTGGGCAACGGGTCGTTCCTTTCGCCGGAGCTCTCCTACGACGCCCGCACGGTCCTCTTCTCCCATGTCGAGTGCGAGGGCGACAAGGCCCACCGGCACCACACCGACCCATCGCGGGGGCACTGGGCGGAGGGCCGCTGCCATCACCTCTTCAAGGTGGGGGTCGATGGAAGCGGACTCGCGCAACTGACTGACGGGACCTGGAACGACTTCGACCCCTGCTGGCTTCCCAATGGAAGGGTGGCCTTCATCAGCGAGCGGAGGGGCGGTTACCTGCGCTGCGGGCGGGTGTGTCCGACCTACACCCTGCACGACATGCAGGCCGACGGGAGCGATGTCCGTTGTCTCAGCCCCCACGAAACCAACGAGTGGCACCCGAGCGTGACGAATGACGGGATGATCGTGTACACGCGTTGGGACTACGTTGATCGGCACGGATGCACCGCCCATCAACCCTGGATCACGACTCCCGACGGGCGCGATTCGCGGGCGATGCACGGCAACTTTGCGGCCCGCGAAGTGCGCCCCGACATGGAGGTGGACTTGCGCGCCATTCCGGGCTCCCCGCGGATTGTGGCGACCGCCGCTCCCCACCACGGGCAGGCCTTCGGGTCGTTGGTGATGGTGGACCCCGGCGTCCGCGACGACGATGCCATGGCACCGGTGAAACGACTCACACCCGAAGTCGATTTTCCGGAATCGCAGGGCGGCGGGCAGGTTTATGGCACGCCGTGGCCGCTCAGTGAAAAGTACCATCTCTGCGTTTACGATCCCGGAATGAAGCCGGGCTTTGGCCGGCAGGGCGGGGCCTACCAGCGTGGAGACTACGGGATCTATTTGTTGGATGCCTTCGGCAACCGGGAACTGATCTACCGGGATCCGGAGATTGCCTGCCAGAATCCGATCCCGTTGCGGGCCCGGGCGATGCCGCCAGAGATTCCGGGCCCCGTGCCGGACGAAACTGCGGAGGAGGCGGGGGAGGGCGTGCTGACTGTCCTGAACGTTTACGACAGTCTCAAGCCGTGGCCGGAGGAGTCCACCATCGACGCGCTGCGCGTTTTCCAGGTCATTCCGATGTCGGTGCCCTCCGGGTCGCCGCCCCACGAGATCGGCCTGCGCCTGCCGACCGGGAAGGACTCCGTGATCGTGGCCCGTTACGTCCTGGGGACCGTCCCGGTGGAGAAGGACGGCAGTGCGCATTTCAAGGCCCCGGCCGGGAAGGAACTCTTCTTCCAGGCGCTCGACAAGAAGGGACTGGCGGTGCAATCGATGCGCTCCTCGACCTACCTCCGTCCGGGAGAACACCTGACCTGCGCCGGTTGCCATGAGCCGCGGCACCGCACTCCGCTGCTTCCATCCGAGCCGCCCCTCGCCTTGACGCGGGCGCCTTCCGAGATTGTCCCGGACGTGGACGGGACCAACCCGTTCAGCTATCCGCGGCTGGTGCAGCCGGTCCTCGACCGGCACTGTGTGGCGTGTCACGCGGAGAATGCGGACACCGCGCCGCGCCTCGATCGTGAGGTGGTAGGGAAGGGTGGACAGAAGTGGTTCGCCTCCTATCACAGCCTTGCCCCCGAGTTCGGTTTCTGGAGCTACGGGGACCGGCACCGGACCACGCCCGGGAAATTCGGAGCGCGCGCCTCGAAGCTCTATCAGCTTCTTCAGGATGGTCACCATGACGTGAAGTTGTCCGAGGAAGAGTTGCACCGGATCACGGTGTGGCTCGATTCCTGTTCGGTCTTCTACGGTGTTTACGAAAAGGAAGGCGGAGAGGCCCAGCTCCGGGGGGAGGTCGTGAAGCCGACATTGGAATAACCACCTTCAGAACCATCTGCCATGATCCGCCGGATCCATTTTTTCTTTATGGTCTCCCTTCCGGCCTGGGGCGCGCCGGGCATCGTGTTCGAGGGAGGACCGGGACACGCCGCCCGACGCTTTGATCCGGCTCTTCGGTGAGGCCAATGGTTCTCTCGGGGGCTGTTGATTTGGCTGGAGCGGAGGGTGCAATGCTGGAGAAATCGATGGCGAACTTGCCGATGAGGTAGTGTTCGTTCCGATCATGGGACATCCGGATTTCGATGGTCTTGTTCTTGGCTGCAGCCGGCTTGGAGAGGATGAAGACTGCTTCGTGGTTGGCGTTCATTCTGCCTTTGCTGTTGCCGCCTACATTGATGGCCCAGCCAGAGGCCTTGTCCTGATCGATGGCATGGATGACGGGGTAGCCCGGTTGCTCGTGATCGGCGAAGGCGTGGCTGAACTTCTGCTCCACGCCGTTGATGAGGACCTTGATGTTGGTGAGGACGAAGTTGCCGTTCCCGGCCGTGCCTGGTCCATTGTTCGGGAGGGACTTGTCGGTCAGGGGCCGCAATCGGATCGCTGCGATCTGATCCAAACTCGTTTTGCTCACCACGCGGTAGGCGTCGTTGGCACCGATGCTTTTGTCGGCGAGGAGGGAGTTGTCGGGACCTTTTTTGAGCGATCGGCCGGAGGATGTTTTAGCCTCGGTGTACTGGGCTGCGCTCCAGGCGGGTTTGCCGGATGGGGCCGGGGAGGGAGGGCTTGGTTCGGGGGTTGGCGGGCTCTTGTGGAAGAGCTCGCCTTCGGCAACCTCGACGGTGGCACCCCGGTTGTTACGGTCAGTTCCGTTGTTGAAGAAGGCGAACATTTCATAGTATTCGCGGTGTTGGATCGGGTCGAATTTGTGGGTGTGGCATTGGGCGCAGGCGACGGTGAGGCCGAGCCAAACTGCGCCGGTGGTGTTGGTGCGGTCCACCGCCGCTTCCACCCGGAATTGCTCGGGGTCGGAACCGCCTTCGGAGTTGATCAACGTATTTCGGTGGAAGCCGGTGGCGACCAATTGCGCCTTGGTGGGACTCGGAAGAAGGTCGCCGGCGAGTTGCTCGATCGTGAATTGATCGAAGGGCATGTCCTCGTTTAAGGACCGGATGACCCAGTCCCGGTAGGGCCACATCTGTCGGCCGCCATCGATCGAGTAGCCATCCGAGTCGGCGTAGCGCGCCCCGTCCAGCCAATGGCGTCCCCAGCGTTCGCCGTAGTGGGGGCTTTGGAGGAGTTCGTCGACCAGGTGCTCGTAGGCGTCGGGACGGAGGTCGGCGACAAAGGCGGCGACTTGCTCCGGGGAGGGGAGGAGGCCGGTGAGGTCGAGGTAGACCCGGCGGATGAGGATGTGGCGGTCGGCTCTGGGGGAGGCTTTGATGCCCTCGGCCTCCAAACGACGGTCGATGAAATAGTCAACGGGGTGGGCGTCTGCAGGGAGCTTCGGAGCGGCGAGTGGTTCGAAGGCCCAGTGCCCTTGGTATTCGGCGCCCTCCTCGATCCAGCGTCGGAAGAGGTCGATTTCCTCTTTAGTGAGTTTGGGCTTTTTCGCCTTCTCGGGCGGCATGGCATCGTCCTCGTCGTGGGTGGTGATGCGGTAGAATAGTTCGCTGTCATTGGGTTTCCCGGGAACGATCGCTCCATCAGCCAACGCTCCGGCGCGGGTGTCGAGGCGGAGGTCGGCCTCCTGCTTTTTAGCATCGGGTCCGTGGCAATAGTAACAGCGGTCGGAGAGGATGGGCCGGATGTCGCGGTTGAATTCGACAGGGGCCGCCTGAACGAAATGCAGTGCGGAATAGACGATGAATAGGAGGATCGCGCGAGGTGCCATCGGAAGGGTTCAAATTCGGGTGTTACTAGGAACGTGCCCTTGGAGTGGCGGCGTTGAGAAGGTCGGAGAAGCGGGGGCTTTTCGTTGGCGTCGTAGTAATACGCACATCAGATCTTGCCCCGTTCATAGACAGTGGCCAAGTGGACGAAAATGTAGACCACAGTTGGCACTGCAAGCAAGTGTCGCGTTGAAGCATACATCATCAGGTGCCGAGGTTAAATGGCATCGATAAATCGACCTAAAAAATAGCCAAGGGAAGGGGAATGAGTGAGTGGTGATGGCTGTAAATTTCGGGTCCTTGATCGATGCTGGCCGAGCCAGCCGGTTTCCCGAATCACTCCTTGTTTCGATCCAGAATGGGCGGGGCTTTTTTCATCGTCTCCTCAATTGCTTTTGCAAACAGTTCAGGATCCGTTTTTTTGTCGATCGGCTCAATTCCTTGGTGGAATCAAGCGCTGTTCCTGTAAGGTGATGGTCAAGAGAATGGGAGATCCTTTAGAATTTGAGTTATTCACATTCTGATGAGGCGCGCTCATCGGGCTCGTAACATGTTCAAAATAAGGTCCGCCGGAGAAAAATATTAATAACTTTAGCGATCACGGTATTTTAAAATTTTCACCGAGCGCGCCCTCTACGTCTACCCCGAAAATTAGGACGTAATTTGTCTAGGCAAAGGCCTCTACCGATGTTGTTTAGGGGTGTTGATTTTAGGACGCTCAGGATCTCTACTGAGTTAAGCAATCTTCAATAGTTTGAGTTATGAAAGAGCTAAATATCAAGTTTAGACGTCAAGCCTCTTGTTCGTTGCTGTTTTCCAGTTGTTTTGCTTTGTTTCTGGGGAGCCTGTTGGGCTACGGCCAAAGTGGGGGGGATGAGAGTGGAGTGGGCCCTTTCCGCACTCAGACAATCCAGATGGAGGCTGGTTGGAATGCTGTTTATCTCGAGATTGAACCGCTCAAAGGGGCGCCTTCCGAGCTCTTTGCTGGGACTCCGATTGAGATCGCCGCCAGCTATTTTCGGCCGGTGACTCCGATGGGTTTCATCGACAGTCCGGACGAGGTTTGCCTGATCGCAAGGGGTGGGGAGTTTGGTATGCACCGGCCCGCGAGGATGGGGTCTTGAGTGATCTGCAGTAACTATTCAGGTCCCCGGAGCTTTAAAGTTTATAGAAAATTAGACTTGTACTATAAATTTTATAGTATTTGTTAGTGCGCGTGAAGAGCGAGCGGCCCACGCGAGAACAACTCATTGAGTTGGCCAAGACTGATCCGGAAGCGATTGCGGATCTTGTGTTGGCGCTGTTAGACCGGATCGAAGCACTGGAAGCAAAAGTGGCCGGACTGGAGCGCAACAGCCGGACCAGCAGCAAGCCGCCGTCTTCGGACAAAGGGAACTTCGGCAATCCGCCCAAGCCAAAGAGTCGTC
>Ga0209702_10001652_pt1 | contig 41872 bp, 41 predicted proteins | sample FRY01_FD_187210 | JGI IMG/M metagenome (GOLD analysis project Ga0209702, IMG submission 187210) | Freshwater microbial communities from Lake Fryxell liftoff mats and glacier meltwater in Antarctica - FRY-01 (SPAdes) (version 2) | ecosystem: Environmental > Aquatic > Freshwater > Ice > Glacier...
TCAGCACGGTCGAATATTGCGACCGCTTATATCGACTAGACGGATCGCGAGTTGTTTCGGAAGGCACATTTGAAGCGGTCGTAACGAATTTTAGTGATGAACCAAGCAATTAGGATTATGCAGTAGCAAGTGACAGAAAAGGTTGACGTACTTGTGGTCGGCGCCGGAGCTGTGGGCCTTGCGACCGCCCTTCGTATTATCGAATCGGATCGATCCCTTAGGGTCGTCGTTGTCGAGAAGGAATCAGGTGTTGCCGCTCATCAGACCGGCAATAATAGCGGCGTAATTCATTCTGGTCTGTATTATAAACCAGGTTCATTAAAAGCCAAGAACTGCATCAGCGGTTATTATGAATTGATTGATTTCTGTGAATCTGAGAAAATTCCATTTGATATTTGTGGCAAGGTTGTCGTTGCGGCATCCGTTGACGAGGTGATTCAACTGGAGAATCTCTATTCGCGCGGCGTGCAGAACGGGCTTTCGGGTCTTAAGTATTTAGATCCATCCGAGATCAAAGAAATTGAGCCGCATTGCGTAGGTATTCGGGGGTTGTTTGTTCCGCAGACCGGGATTGTCAATTACCGGGTTGTCGCAGATGCGTATAGACGAAAGATTGTGTCAACCGGAGGAGAGGTTCTTTTTAATTCGCGCGTCACAGGAATCGTTGAGATGACCTTATCTGTCCGAGTTGAAACCACTGCCGGCGACTTTGAGGCATCCGCCGTAGTCACATGCGGTGGGCTCTATTCAGATCAACTTGCAAAATCAACAGTCAAGGATCTCGACCTTCGAATTCTTCCATTTAGGGGGGAGTACTACACGTTGGCGCCTAACGCAACGCACCTTGTTCGCAATTTGATTTACCCAGTGCCCGATCCGAATTTTCCTTTCCTCGGGGTTCATTTCACGAGGATGATCTCAGGGGGGATTGAATGCGGACCGAACGCTGTTTTGGCGTTCGCACGCGAGGGATACAAGAAGTTCGATATCAATCCGCGCGAATTGTGGGAGTCGGTGTCGTGGCCTGGGTTTCGCGTGGTCGCCCGAAAATACTGGAGGACGGGTCTTGGCGAATACCACCGTTCATTCGTGAAGTCGGCGTTCGTCAAGGCGCTGCAGAAACTAGTACCAGAAATTCGATCTGAGCACTTAGAGGCAGGTGGTTCGGGAGTTAGAGCCCAAGCCTGCGATGTGAGAGGAAATCTTCTAGATGACTTCAACATTCAAGCGAGCAGGCGCGTGATCCATGTTTGCAACGCCCCTTCGCCGGCCGCAACTGCATCACTGGCGATCGGCAGGACTATCGCTGAAAGGGTTGTTTCGACGCTGGGTAAGTAATCGAACGAAAGATTGATTGACGAAAAGATAGAATTGGATGATGACATCGGTCGCGGTTCTCGGCACGGGGCGGATGGGCAGGAGACACATTGAGGTTGTCCGTACCAACGGGCTTCAGTTGTCTGGCGTATTCGATATTCAGAAGTCTTCTCTTGACGCGGCGACAGAGCATAGTGGTGTTCCGCCTGAACTAGTTTTCTACAGTCTCGATGTTCTTTATGCGGCGTCAGTACCTGACTGTGTGATAGTTGCGACGACCGCGCCATCACACGCCGATCTTGTTTGCGACGCTATTGAACGTGGCGTGAAGTATGTGCTCGTCGAAAAACCGATGGCGTCTTCTCTGAAGCAATGCGACGAGATGATTGAAATTGCCCGGAAACACAAGGCGATTATCGCGGTGAATCATCCATTTAGATTTATGAAGTTATTTCACACAATTTTTAGCGTGTCGTCGTCAGTCGACTTCGGAGGAATAAGCAGTTGCACCATCGTCGGTGGTAATGCAGGTTTGGCAATGGTTGGTCTGCACTATTTTGATCTATTCGAATTTCTCACGAATGAAGCGATAGTCGAAGTTTCGGCGAGGTTCTCCCAATTACGCTTACCAAATCCGCGTGGCCGAGAGTTCGAAGATCGCGCGGGCGTGATTCAGGGATTTTCGTCGTCCAGTCGGCGTTTATCCATTGACCTGAGCAGCGACCAAGGTGTCGGCTCGTACGCGCTGTTGGCTGGACCGTACGGAACGATGCAGGTCGACCTTCTCGCTGGGTTAATCCGACTCTCGCAGCGTGGCGCCGGTGGTAATCTGCAACCAACCACTCTGTACGAAACCCCATTTTCAACTATCGATATCGCGCCGACGCCGATGGACATGATTGAAGGCTCAACAGGGTCACTGTTGGCTTTATTGAATGGTCAACCTGGGGTCACAGGCGAGACCGGTCGTCGGTATATCGCCAACCTCGTGGCCAGCCATGAATCGGCGGATGCTGACGGGAGATGGATCGACATGCGCACCACAGAGTTGCCACGCGGTCGGGTTTTCCCATGGGCGTGAGTGATCTCCCTAATGAGTGATTCCACACGAATCGCGATCGTTGGTGCTGGCGCGATCGCAAGAGAGCACATCCGTGCCTTGTTAGATATCCCAGACGTTGAGGTTGCCGGCATATGTGCGCCGAGTTCGTCAAGATCGGAGAAAGTTGCCAGCGAATTTTCGATCCCAAACGTATTTACTAATCCAGAGCAAATGTGTAGTGCCGTCCGCCCTGACGGTGTTGTTGTTGCCGTCCCCGTTGCGGAAACGAAAGTCGTTTGCTTATCGCTACTCGGATCGACGAAAGTATTGTTAGTCGAAAAACCCTTAGGTTGCGATCTCGAAGAGGCCGAAGTCATAACCGAGCGTGCACAGAGCAAAGGTGTTTCGATATTCGTTGCGTTAAATCGTCGGCATTTTTCTTCGACTAAGACCGTTATGGATTCATTGTCCATCGATCAGGGTCAAAGGATTGTTCTCGTACGAGATCAAGAAGACATTAGGCCAGAACTGGTGATTGGACATCCAAAGATAGTCATTGAGAACTGGATGTTCGCTAACTCGATCCATTTAATAGATTATTTCACGATGTTCTGTCGCGGCGATCTAGTTAAGGTTAAAAACTCGAACGAGTGGACCCCAGGATTGCCCCAATTCATGCTCGCCCACCTGACATATAGCTCAGGTGATGTAGGTGTCTACGAAGCAATATGGAATCGACCATCACCATGGAGCGTTTCTATAACTACAGCAAATAGCAACTATGAATTACGACCCCTCGAGTCGTTAACGATACGTAACTCGTCAAGGCCCATTCGCAATATTGAGGCAGACGTGATCGATCAGAAGTTTAAGCCAGGGTTTCGCGAGCAGGCACAGCAGTTTGTGAATGCAATAAGAGGCGCTTCACACGGTTTACCTTCTCTAGAGTCGACAATGTGCTCGATACGGTTGGTGGACGCTTTGTATCCGCCGCGCAGTAGAGACTTTTAATACTAGTGAGCGATTGGCGAATTTTTCCAGTTGCAGAAATCAATAGCTCGTTCGACTATCCCCTACACGGCTCGATTCGGTCGCGTGTCGGAAAACGTTTTCTTGAGTCGCACTCCAGTTGGATTATTGCGTGAATCGGTTTAGCTGCCTGTGACCATATCAAAGCGGACTTTGCTAATAGTCGGAGCCGACGGGATGATTGGCGCGGCAATTCGGCTCCATCTTTCTGATTCGTGGAATGTTTATACGACTTCGAGAAGAGAGAGTAGTGGACAAGATCCACAAATCTTGGAACTAGATATTTCGCCAAATGCAGTAGAAGGTTTTCGTATCCCGGAAGTCGACTGGGTTATTTATTGTGCATCAGTGTCTGGATTTGCGCAGTGTCGGCAGGATCCTGCGAAGTCTGAGTTTATTAATGCCATTGCGCCAACGTTGCTTGCGGCAGAGGCCGAAAAACGTGGCATTAGATTCTTGTACCTGTCTTCTAATTCGGTATTTGATTGCGAATCTCGAGAAATGGAGATCGGCAGAGAATATTCGCCTCGCGGTATCTACGGTCGGCATAAGGCGGATGGCGAGATTGGTGTTCTGGGCTGTAAAGACTCGGCAGTTTTGAGATTGGCTAAAGTCATTGGTCAATCTTGGCCATTGATAGATAATTGGGCTAATGATTTACGTGGAGGGCATGGGGTAGATGCGTTTGATGATTACCGTAGTTCGCCGCTTTTGTTAGCCGATGTTGTTCGCATAATTGAGATTCTCATCGAGAAGAACAAGATAGGCATTTTTCAGATCTCTAGTGTTGGCGACATGAGTTACTACGAGATGGCATCGCGCGTCGCAAAAACCCTTTCAATAAGTCCACATTTAATAAACGGAGTATCTGCGGTGTCCAAGGGTGTGCCCCCTGGCGAGGTTATGCACTTTGCATCAATGAATATTGCTCGAGCGGAGTCAGAACTTGGGTTTCGTACCAGACGGGTAGAAGCCGTGATCGACGATATCTGTCGGCGCTGAATTTGATGTTGTCACGCGGTAGCGTTTATCGTCATGACGCACGTCTTAGTCACAGGTGCGGATGGCTTCATTGGGTCGCACCTTGTTGAAAGATTAGTGCGCGAAGGGCACGAAGTCCGAGCATTCGTACAATACAACTCGTTTGGATCATGGGGATGGCTGGATCAGTGTCCTGTAGATGTAAAGACTTCAATAGAAGTAGTCGCTGGCGACATTCGAGATCCACATGGGGTTAGCACTGCCGTCACGGGCTGCGACGCCGTGCTACACCTTGCAGCGCTAATAGCGATACCGTTCTCGTATAATTCGCCAGACTCTTACATTGAGACGAATGTGAGGGGCACACTAAACATCGTGCAGGCCGCCCGCGCGCAAGGTACGTCTATGGTGGTGCATACATCGACTAGCGAGGTTTACGGAACCGCTCAGTATGTACCAATTGATGAAAAGCATCCCGTCGTTGGGCAATCACCATATTCGGCGAGCAAAATCGGCGCAGATCAGATCGCGTATAGTTTCTACGCGTCATTTGGTGTTCCTGTAGTAACTCTGCGACCTTTTAACACGTACGGTCCACGTCAGTCGGCGAGAGCGGTTATTCCGACCATCATTACGCAAATAGCTAGTGGCGCGAATCAGATAAAACTTGGCGCACTCTCCCCAACCCGAGACTTCTCGTACGTTTCAGACACGGTTTCTGGGTTCGTCGCAGCGATGAACGCTCGGAGTGCCGTCGGGGAAGTTATCAATCTCGGCAGCGGGTTCGAGATCTCAATCGGCAAGACTGCTGAACTGATCGCTGGTATTTTCGGTCGTGACGTTCAGATAATTGAAGACGCCGTGCGCAGGCGACCTGACAAATCTGAAGTTGAGCGTCTCTTTGCGTCAAACGCTAAAGCGAAGGCGTTGTTAGGTTGGGGGCCAAAATTTGCGGGGTTGGATGGGTTCAAGACTGGCCTTAAGGAAACAATCGATTGGTTTACTGACGACGCGAATCTCGTAAGATATAAGAGCGATATCTACAACGTCTAAGCATCGCAGGAAGAGATTTGGTTTAAGTATGAGACCACCTGAGTTCAGTATTGGGCATCGCCGCGTTGGTCCCGATCACCCTCCACTAGTACTTGTCGAGGTCGGTATCAACCATGAAGGCGATGTTGCTAAAGCAATTCAACTTGTCGATGCCGCGGTCGCGTCTGGCGCAGAAGTAGTCAAATTTCAATGTCACATAACCGACAAAGAGATGGTTCCCACGGACATGACTCCTGGTGAAATCTCAAGCGAAAAACTCTGGGACATAATTAAGCGATGTGAATTGACTGAAGCCGAAGAGCGACAGGTTCAAAAGCGTTGCGCGGAGGTTGGCGTAACGTATCTATCCACACCCTTTTCTCGTGAGGCAGCTGACCGGCTTAACGATATGGGCGTTCCTGCATTCAAAATTGGTTCGGGAGAATGTAACAATATTCCGCTGCTGAAACACATAGCGGCGATGGGTAAACCAATGATCATGTCAACGGGCATGAACGACATTTCATCCATTAGGCGCTCTGTAAACGCCGTTTCAAGTTTTGGCGCGCCTATTGCGTTGTTGCACTGCACGAGCATGTATCCAACGCCGTATGAGCATGTTCGATTAGGCGCAATCGTAGAACTACAGAACGAGTTTCCTAATGTCGTCGTAGGTCTTTCTGATCATTCGCTCAAGATCTGGACCTGTCTTGGTGGGGTGGCATTGGGCGCGAGCATCCTTGAAAAACACTTTACCATATCGCGTTCGTGGCCCGGTCCGGACACCGGGATCTCTATAGAACCTGGAGAACTTAGTGATTTGATATTAGGTTCCCGAGCGGTTTGGGAAGCAAGAGGGGGAACGAAGAATATTTTGATCGAGGAACAACCTGTGATCGATTTTGCTTACGCGACAGTCGTGACTATCGCTCCGATTAGAAAAGGGGAAGTATTTAGTTCTAAAAATATTTGGGTTAAGAGGCCAGGGACTGGAGAGATATTGGCCGAAAGGCTTGACGATGTACTTGGTCAATTGGCCAGTAGAGATGTTGCAGTCGATGTTCACTTAGCTCTGGGTGACATATCAGGGTTTAAAAATTGAAAGTTGTCGTAGCCGGGGCATCTGGGTTTATCGGTGGGAGTCTCTATTCTGCGCTCAAGGCGATTGGACAAAACGTTATTGGTGTTTCGCGTCAAAATGGATCGCTGTTTGAACACGTTTCGAGCTACGCAGAGACCCCCGATGGCGACATTTTGGTGTTCGCAGCTGAACCCAACAGCCTAAAAGATGTTTTAGAATCTGGCGAGCAAGGAATCCTCCACCGCCTACAGACACTTGAGGAACTCGCCTCTAGATCGTGGAGCCGGATCATCTATCTCTCGTCTGCGGTTGTATACGGCGATACTTCCGCCGACCCGTATCTAACTAGTGCGGGCTATTCACCCAAGGACGCCTACGCGAGTACAAAGATTCGTATAGAGCAGTTGCTCCTAAAAAATTCAAATTCCATCATCTTGCGATTAACAAATGTGTATGGAACTGGGATGTCGGGATCGAATGTCGTCTCGACGATCTTGAGGCAAGCGGGGGGACCAGGCCCAATCGTCGTTCAAAACGTTGACCCAATCCGCGACTTTATTTGGGTCGATGATGTAATCGACCTGATATCAAAAATCATTGTTGACGAACGCGACGCATCCGCAGTCTCTAACATATTTAACGTTGGTACTGGGATCGGAACAAGTATTGGCGAGCTTGCTAAAATTGTTGATTTAGCGGCAGGTGCCCATGACCGACAAGTGATTTCGCGGGTGTCGGGCAGCCGGCCGTCGTCGATAGTTGTTGATATCGTAGATACGACCTCGACTTGGGGTTGGACACCGCAAATATCACTTTTTGACGGTGTGTCGTCGCTCTTGCGGTCGCTAGATCGCTGAATGGGATTGAACTGTGAGTAAACGTAAGATCGCGGTATTCACTGGCAATAGAGCCGAGTACGGTCTTCAGTATCCTATTTTGAAAGCACTTCAGAAAAATAGAGATATTGAATGCCTATTGATGGTCTCAGGAGCACATTTAGATAATAATTTTGGCAGCACACTAACCGAAATCAAGAACGATGGGTTTGATGTTGCTTGCGAAGTTAAAATTGAAATGCCCGCTGATACCGCATTTTCTACGCCGCAAGCGATTGGAGCGGGGATCATTTCAATTAGTAATGCACTTAGGGAGTTAGCACCAGATATCTTCGTCGTTTACGCCGACAGATTCGAAGGATTTGCCGCGGTTGTAGCAGCCACTCAGATGAATATACCAACTGCCCACATTGAAGGCGGAGACATTACCGAGGGCGGGGCACTTGATGATTCGGTGCGTCACGCGATGACAAAACTTTCCCATCTTCATTTTACGACAAATGATGAGGCGACAAATCGGATCATCGCAATGGGCGAGGAGGCGTGGCGGGTTCATACTGTTGGGTTCCCAGCCATTGATCTGATCTCAAATGAAAATTACGCTTCGGCGGACGAGATTCGCAAGTCCGTGCAGATTGATACTTCTAGACCGGTAGTACTATTCACGCAGCATTCAGTAACCACCGAAGTCGATGATGCAACTGGGCAGGTACGCGCTTCAATTGCCGCGCTTAAGCGAGTTGCCAATGAGGGTATACAAGTTATTATCACCTACCCAAATAATGACGCTGGCGGGAAGGCGATTATCAGTGAACTGGATCGGCTTGACGCCGAACAATTGAAAAATATTGTGGTCTGTCGATCTCTAGGTAGATATATATACCACGGTATCTTGGCGTTGGGACTGGATCGAGATCTGCGCATTGTATGTGCTGGAAACTCGTCATCGGGGATCAAAGAGACCCCCGTTTTTGGCTGCCCAACTGTGAATATTGGGTCAAGACAATCTGGGAGACTTCGCGGGTCAAACGTTGTTGATGCAGGCTATGACGAAGAAGAAATATATGCTGCGATTATGGGTGCGCTTTTTGATGACGATAAACGCGAGGCGTGCTTTAATACCGAAAATCCATATTGGAAAGGCGGCGCTGGTGCGAAGATCGCCGAGATACTTGCCGGGGTATCGTTAGATCAAAAACTAATTCGAAAACGAATGATGATTCTTGGCAACGGTAAAGTTAGCGCGATTTCGCAATGAAAAATTGGCAAGATGTCGTAGTTGGTCCTACTACTGGACTCGATGAAGCTCTGCGCATAATTGATAATTCTCGAGTTCAGGCAGCCATAGTTGTCGATGACGAATTTCGGTTGCTCGGGCTCATAACCGATGGCGATGTTCGCCGAGCGATCCTAAAGGGAGTCGGTCTTTCAACCCCGTGTAACGAAATAATGAACCCCAATCCGAAAACAGTTATGATCGGCGCTTCGCGAGACTTGATGTTGTCGATTATGAGAAACGAAGTTTTACATCTTCTTCCCATTGTGAACAGTAAGAAGATTTTGTGTGGTTTAATAACATTTAACGAACTCGTCGGCGCGACTAAAAGACAGAATACTGTTGTGCTGATGGCGGGCGGGCGAGGTGAGCGCTTGAAACCATTAACTGATCACCGGCCGAAGCCGATGCTGTTGGTTGGAGGTTCCCCGATACTGGAGAGCATTATTAAGGAATTCATATCTCAGGGGTTTGGTGATTTTGTAATCTCAGTCAATTACATGAGTGAAACAATCAAGGATTACTTCGGAGACGGTTCCAATATGGGTGTTGATATTTCGTACATCGAAGAACCAATACCACTTGGGACCGCTGGGTCGCTAGGTCTTTTAAAGAATAGTCCATCTGCGCCGGTGATTGTGATGAATGCGGATACTTTGACCTCACTTAGGTTCGACGAAATTCTTGACTTCCACGAGAGCGAACAGGCCGTCGCCACAATGGTTGTTAGAGAATGGGAGTACCAAGTTCCTTACGGCGTGGTGTCGCAAGTCAATAATGAAATTAGTGGATTGTGCGAAAAACCCGTGGAAAAGTACATCGTGAACTCCGGAATCTATGTTCTTTCCCCAGAGGCTTTTAAATCGATCGAAAGTAACAGATTTCTTGACATGACATCGCTTTTTGAGGTACTCATTTTGCAAGGCAAGCGGACGATGAGTTTCAAAGCTCACGATTATTTGCTTGACATTGGTCGCCTTGAAGAATACGAACAGGCTCAGCGAGATTGGCCGAACTCAAAAAATGATTGAATCGAAGATGGTTCTTGGGATAATCCCAGCTCGTGGAGGGAGCAAGGGACTAAAGGGTAAAAATATTTTTCCCTTAAATGGTAAGCCGCTACTTGCATGGACAATTGAAGCGGCTAAAAGATCAACATTATTAGACGACATTGTGGTTAGTACTGATGACATCCAAATTGCTGCGGTAGCGGAGCAATTTGGTGTATCGGTCCCGTTTCTTAGACCGCCAGAACTAGCTGCAGACGAATCGCCAACGATAGATGCTGTTCTTCATGTCCTTTCGGTTCTGGCCGAGAATTACAACAAATCCTTTGACTACGTTTGCTTACTAGAGCCGACGTCGCCCCTTCGAGAGGTTACCGACATCGACCAAATGGTGCGTAAGTTGCATGACAATCGCGAATCATTCGACGCGATTATAAGCGTCGGCGAATCCCATTTACACCCGTCGTTGATGAAACGAGTAATTGGCGATTCTGTTGAGAGTTATTTCCCAGATCAGGTCGATCATGCTCGGCGTCAAGATTACGAACCCGCATACTTCCCCTTTGGCGTTGCTTATATATGTAAAACGGACGTACTTTGGAGCGAGAGAACGTTCTTCCCAAAGCGGATGACGTCATTCAAGATTCAAAGGCACCAAAATTTTGAGATCGATGATCATGTCGATCTGATGTGCGTCGAGGCGTTAATGAAAAGCGAAGGGTAAGGGGATGAAGTTCGTGGTGGTAGGCCTTGGGTCAATGGGCAAAAGACGAATTCGCAATCTGATGGCATTGGGTTACCGTGAATTGGCGGGTTTTGATGTTCGCCAAGATAGGCGCGCCGAGGCGGAGGCAAAATATCAAATTAATACGTTTGCCGAGTTCGACGAGGCAATGGAACAGTTTAGACCAGATGTGCTGATCGTGTCGACTGGCCCAAGCGAGCATATGCACTACGCCAACGAAGCGTTACGTCTGAGGATCCCATGTTTCATTGAGGCGTCGGTAGTTGATGGAGAAATGATTGAAGACCTTCATCATAAATCCATTGAAGCAAACGTTGTAATTGTTCCATCGTGCACTATGAAGTATGCGCCAGGCGTAAAGATTGTTAAAGAACTTGTGACCAAAGGGGTAATCGGGAAATCATTAAATATTAACTACCAACACGGACAATATTTACCAGACTGGCACCCGTGGGAGTCTGTAAAAGATTTCTACGTCGGTCAACGCGATACTGGTGGCGCGCGGGAGATATTGCCATTTGAACTGACATGGATTAACGATATTTTCGGGTTACCGATACCGCTCAGTTGTTTAAATATTAAGGTGTCGGATATAGATGCCGACATCGATGATGTTTATCATTGCCTACTTGCGTATCCAGAGGGCTTGATAGCAAATATTACGATTGAAGTTGTGTCAAGGCCCGAAATGACGCGTGAATTTCGCTTGCTTGGAACGACGGGCACAATTGTCTATAGCGACATGGACTATTCGGTTAAGTACAAAACAGTTGGAGACAAGGATTGGACGCGGGTCGGATTCGATGAAGGTACTAAAGAACCCGGGTACATCAAGCCCGAAGAGCCCTACATTGAAGAGATGGCCGACTTCATGCTCGCCGTAAAAAGTAACGATCGTTCACTCTTTCCAAATTCTCTTTTAGCGGATTCGCAGGTTCTCAGAACTCTATGCGATCTCGAGAATCTAGGAGTCCCGGGTCAATGACTTACAGTGAGCGGCTTAATGCCGTAATACCAGGAGGAGCGCATACCTATTCCCGCGGTGATGATCAATACCCGAGTAACGCACCCCAGATTCTTGAGCGCGGACTTGGTGCGTATTCGTTTGATCCCGAGGGTAAGAAATTTCTCGATTACGGGATGGCTCTTCGGGCGGTAAATATCGGATACGCCGAGGAGAGTATAAATGACGCGGCAATAAGGCAAATGCGTAACGGGAACAATCTGACACGCGCGTCATTAATCGAACTTGAGGCGGCCGAATTATTCGTTTCACTTATCGATTCTGTTGACATGGTCAAATTTACGAAAAATGGCTCCACGGCAACTTCGGCAGCAGTAAAATTGGCACGGGCTTACACCGGGAGAAAGTTAGTTGCGCGATGCCGGCAGCAACCTTTCTTTTCTTACGATGATTGGTTCATCGGTTCGACAGAGATGCCATTGGGAGTGCCAAGCGAAACAGTGGCGTTAACTAAACTTTTCGACTACAACAATCTCGATTCGCTTGAGGCTCTTGAGACTCAATTCCCGGGCCAATTGGCTTGCGTGATCATGGAGCCCGCAGCAATGGAATGTCCATCGATCGGTCTTAATTCTGTTGGTTGTTGTGGTAAGCAGAAGTGCGAACGGCAGTACCAGACGTCATCAAATAACTTTCTCCAACGCGTGCAGGAGTTTTGTAAGAAGAACGGGATTGTCTTCATCCTTGACGAGATGATTACTGGGTTTCGTTGGGATCTGAAGGGCGCACAACACTTCTATGGCGTCGATCCAGATCTATCGACCTTTGGCAAGGCCATGGCCAATGGGTTTTCAGTAGGTGCTGTTGCGGGTAAGCGAGAAATCATGAGACTTGGTTCAATCGATACACCCGGAACGGAGCGGTTGTTTTTGCTATCGACGACACATGGCGCTGAAATGTCAAGTTTGGGCGCGTTCGCTCGAACGGTTCAATTGATGCAGGAAGAGCCAGTGATCGATCATCTTTGGTCATATGGCGCGAGTCTGCTTGCGATGTTTAAGCGGATTGCTGCAGACAAAGGTATTGAAGAGAATGTAGTTGCAGCCGGACCGGCCGTAAATCCGTATTATCTAGTTCTTGATTCAAATGACAAAGTGTCGTTTGAATTACGGACACTCTTCTCGCAAGAAATGATTAAGTGCGGAGTTTTGATGCCGTTTTTAACGTTTTGCTACAGGCATGGGGCGAAGGAACTTGCTATCACCGAGGAAGCTCTAAATCACTCGTTCGATATATTGCGCCGCGCAATTGACGAGGGCGTCGATAAATACCTTCAAGGCCCAGTAATTAAACCAGTATTTCGAAGGTTCAATTAGATGGGCCGCCTAACCGGGAAAACGATTGTAGTTACTGGTGGACTTGGCCTGATTGGGAAGGCATTCGTGCACGGGATCGTTAGAGAAGGAGGCAGAGCAATTGTTGCTGATCTAGGTGCGAGTCAGATTACCGCCTCGAAATCCGAAATCGGTGATCTAGATAGTGAAGGTTCAATCACGTTCCTAGATCTTGATATTTGTTCGCGGGATTCGATCGAAGAACTTATTGCGTCGACTGTCGTCACAAATATCCGAATAGATGCACTTGTAAATGCTGCATTCCCGCGCAATAAGTTATTCGGTACGCGATTCGAAGACGTATCGTACGAGAGTTTTTGCGAAAATGTGAATCTACATCTTGGTGGCTATTTTCTGACGACACAAAGGTTTGCCGAATATTTTACGGCCATTGGCGTCGGGAACGTAGTGACCGTTGCATCAATTTATGGTTTGGTCGCTCCAAGATTTGATGTTTATGAGGGAACCGACATGACATCATCAATTGAGTATTCCGCTATCAAGAGCGGCCTAATCCATATGAACCGATACCTATCCCACTATTACAAAGGTAAAAATATCCGATTCAACTGCATTAGCCCAGGTGGCGTATTTGACAATCAGCCGCAATTATTTGTAGACGCATACAACAGTTATGGAATGACCAAAGGAATGTTGAACCCACAGGATTTAATCGGCGCACTAATTTTTCTTCTGTCCGATGAATCTGCGTTTGTTAATGGACAAAATCTTGTCGTTGACGACGGCTGGACTCTTTAGGCGAATAGTAGCCAGTACTTGGGAGAAAGATGACGGCTTTGAGTTTTCGAAAGATCCGACTTGTGATCGAGATTTTGGTACGCTCAAAAATTCGATTTTCAAGACCCAGTAAAGTTGACGTAGTTCTGTTTCACAGGCAAGGCTCGGCCGATTTCTTAGATCACGTCGGCAATGCCAGTTGGATGATTGTTGATCCTCTTCCTCGGATGGAAGAGGTCTATGTGAGACCTAAATTGATATGGGCGATGTTGCGTAAAATTAAGGATGGTTCACCAGTAGAAACGGCCTATTTGTCAGCACTAATTCAATATATTGACCCGGTGATCGTCATAACTAAAGTTCATAACTCCAAACCTTTTCAACGCGTTGATCGTGCTACAAGTGGGATCCGATTCCTCGCGGTGCAAAATGGAACATTGTCTCTTGTGGATGATTTTCCCTTGTCGGAGTGGAGAATATTTCACTCCGAGTTGTTGGTTTTTGGTGACTATGAAATTGATCAGTACAGGGCTCAGTGTGCCGAAGTCCTGCGCTTCCATGTGGCTGGGTCACTAAGTTTTAGCGAATTCTCTGAGAAGTATAAGGACCAGAAGTTTGAGACCAAATATGACCTTTGCGTCGTGTCGGATTATGGAACTAATGAAAATATTGATCTACTAATGGAATATGTTCACAAATTTTCCGAGTTGCGCGAATTGAGCGTATGTGTTGCTGGTAGAAACACGTCGGTCGATGGGTCAGTAGACGAAGAATTGGAATGGTTTAGGTCGCGCCTCGGAGACGGTATTGATTTTTACCCGAAGAATGAGCGTAGTTATGCCGCATATCAGATGAGTTTTCAGTCCCGTGTAACGATCGGCTGGTGCTCATCTCTAATTCGTGAAAGTTTTGGTGCTGGTCGAAGAGTACTCGCGTGCAATCTTGCTTCAAAGAGTCGTTACGATTTCCCAGTGCCAGGACCGTGGTTTTTGAGAGAGGCCACCTATGCAGAATTCGCCACGGCACTTGACAAAATGCTGGGCATGACCGACGTCGAATATCGCGAGATCTGCGGAGAGATGCCTAAGTACTTGATGGCAAATTCTGAAATCGTGTCAACGAGGGAAGTGCTGCGAGGCATAATTTCTGACGCCTTAGATGAGAAAGGTTCTGTAAAGTGATGGGCTTCAAGTCCGTGATTGGTCTCGTACCGATAATTGATGATTACATCTATCGCAAAAAATGCGGAGAAGAGGCGAATCGAATTCTGGCGGTGATAAGAGAAAGAGACCAGTGCGTAATCGATGTGATCTACGACCACCTGTCATCACCCGCAACTTTGGGTGACTTCATCGAGGTGGTGATGTTCGCGAGATGGTTTGCGGCCAGAGGTAATAGTGTACGGTTTGTCGTTATCAGCGGTGAATACCGTGGCGATATGTCTGTATCAGGTGACCACATATCGAGAGAAGTTTCACTTGCGCGAGTCATTCTTGAGAGATTTCCCAATGCCATTGTCGCCGAAGAGACATGGGAATTTTATGCTGGCGGTGAGAATCGTAGATCTGGCGTCGCGACGATAACTCCATTCATCGAGCGCATCGTGCGTAGGCAGGATATTTATACGAGAACAATGGGAGTCCTGAACGAACTCGACGCACGAGAGCCAGATGTTGCAAATTCTTGGCTGCTTGGGTCCGATGATTTTCCTACCAGCCACGCTAAGTCTCGACCCCCGATAGCGAATTACTTGGCTTGGAATGTGAGGTTTAACCCACAGCGTGATCTTGGGCGGAACACGTCCGATGACGATTTCTTGCACACTTTGAGTATCCTGAAGTCGAGGTTCCATGATCTGGGGATCGTTGTGGTCTCTGACGAAGTGGCTTGCGAGCACTTTCGGGCGCTAGCTGGCACAACAGCAGAAGGGATCCTATTTGCGGCTGATTTTGGCCAAACATTCGAGGAACACGCCGCAATAGTTTTGAATGCCGCTAGATATTTTCAATTTGGCGGCGGCGGAATGGGCGAGGTGGCCATCTATTCCAGGAGTGCTTACATCCTCTATTACACACTCTCTAAACCTCGACGAATGTGGCGAAAGGACAAGATCTGTAGCTGGCAGGCAAGTAATCAGTCATTCCATCAAATTTCAATATCTGACACGGCAAGATTGACTCTGATATAGGCTTTATCACCGTTGATACACTTTAAATTCGGGTCAAACGACAAGGACGGACTGATGGGCATCTTCGTAATAGCAGAAATTGGCATTAATCACAATGGCAGCCTTGATATCGCGAAGAAACTCATTGATGTCGCCAAGGAAGCAGGTGCTGATGCCGTCAAGTTTCAAAAGCGAACACTTAACTTGGTGTACACGCAAGAGTTGCTAGATTCCTTGCGGGAAAGCCCGTGGGGGACAACCCAACGCCAGCAAAAGGAAGGCCTTGAGTTCAACGCAGATGATTACCAGGAGATCGACTCATACTGCCGCGAGAAAGAGATCGAGTGGTTCGCGTCGGCATGGGATCTGGAGAGTCAGCTATTCCTGAGAAAGTTCGATTTAAAGTACAACAAGGTTGCCTCGGCAATGATTGTTTATGAAGAATTGCTCAGGATGATCGCCGAGGAAAAAAAGCACACTTTTATTTCGACTGGCATGAGCACCGTGAAGGATATCGATCTGGCCGTTGACATCTTTAGAAAAGCCGGGTGTCCGTTCGAGTTAATGCACTGCATTTCTACCTATCCGATGGATGACGGAGATGCCAACCTTGAAAGAATCTCAACCCTCCGGGACCGTTACAAGTGTGATATTGGCTATAGCGGTCATGAAAGCGGTCTCGCCATTTCCTACGCTGTTGCTGGGCTCGGGGTTTCGTCTCTGGAGCGTCACATAACTCTAGATCGAGTCATGTATGGCTCTGATCAGGCAGCATCAATAGAGCCTGCCGGCTTTAGGCAGTTAGTCGGTGGAGTTCGTAAGATCGAAAGTGCTTACGGGGATGGGGGTATAGATATGAACCCGAAGGAAAAGGCAATCGCCGACAAACTCCGCGCACACCTGCCGAAGAAATAGGCACATGACTAAAGAACGGGTAGGTGCTGGTTTCTTGGCCGCCCTAGCAATTCACGAGTCACTCTCGCGCGACTTTGCGTTGCACGCAGAAGTCGCTGCCCTCGCCGCTAAATGCCTGATCGCGTTGAAGGCTGGCGGCAAGATAATTTTTGCCGGAAACGGTGGTAGTTTCGCGGATTCACAGCACCTTGCTGCCGAGCTGATCTCGCGTTTGCAGTATGACCGAGCGCCGCTGCCGTCCATAGCGCTTGGTACGAATAGTTCATCAATGTCCGCGATTGGCAACGATTATGGGTATGAGTATGTTTTCTCGCGCGAAGTCGCTGTTCTTGGCAACCCAGGTGATGTCTTCATCCCGATAACCACAAGCGGGAATAGCCCTAATATCCTCGGGGCGGTTGCGGTCGCGAAAGACGTTGGTCTGTACGTGTGCGGTTTAACTGGGGAAACGGGTGGCAAGTTAGCAACTGTTACCGACTGCATTCGAGTCCCTAGCCGTCGGACGGAGAGAATTCAAGAGGGACACATCCTGATTGGTCATGTACTGTGCGCGATTATCGAAGACGACTATTTCGGGCAGTCGCTATAACTGGTGCGGTGGAATCGTTCGAAGTGGATTTTACCGAAATTCCTATTGGGGTAATGCAAGGCAGACTCCTCCCCAAATATAAGGGTCGGTATCAGGCCCATCCCGTTGGAAATTGGAAGTCCGAATTTCCGATTGCTCAGAGCCTTGGGCTTTCTAGAATTGAATTTATCCTGGATTTTGACGGGGCCGAGGAAAACCCATTACTTAGAATCGGTGGAGACGCGGAGATAAATGCTGTCTGCGAGTCGACATTCGTCCAAGTTAAATCGGTTTGCGCAGACTATTTTATGGCTTCCCCGATGCATGTTGGAACAGTTGTCGAGCGGTCTAGAAGCGTTGATGTATTAAGCCGTTTGATTTCAACGGCTAACGCTATCGGTGTGACCGACATCGTCATACCGTGTGTTGATCAGTCATCGCTTGGTGGAGCAGAGGCGATGCAAAATTTTGCTGCCGCCATCAAGCCGAATATTAAACTTGCCGAAGACGCAAGTGTCAATCTATGTCTTGAGACCGACTTAGATCCGCAGAACTTTCTAAATCTTCTGGAACTTATTGACTCTAGGGCGGTCACTGTCAATTACGACATCGGAAATAGCGCCAGCCTCGGGTATGACCCAATCGAGGAGTTCTTGGCGTACGGAACTGTTATTTCAGACATCCATGTTAAAGATAGGATTCTAAGAGGTAGCTCGGTGGTGCTTGGAAGCGGATCCGCCAATTTTGAGAGATTCTTCGCGGCGCTCCAAAATGTTGACTATCGGGGCGCACTTATTCTTCAGGCATTTCGCGACGATGAAGGTTTAAGCATCTTCAAGTCGCAACTCGAATGGTTTCGGAATCTATTGCAAGCAGTGAGCAGAAAGACGAATGGCAAATGATTAGTGCAACCGCAATAATTCCGGCCCGATCTGGGTCAAAGAGTATCCGTGATAAGAACCTCGCTCTCATCGGGGGGCATCCGCTTATTGCCTACAGTATTGCTGCTGCCAAAATGTCGACGATTATTGGAAGGACCATTGTTTCTACCGACTCAATTGATTACGCGCGAATTTCCGAGAAATACGGGGCAGAGGTACCCTTCCTTCGCCCAGCCGAGCTCTCTTCCGACATATCAAATGATAGAGAATTCATGGTGCATGCGATGGCATCGCTACGGGAGGACAATGGTGCCATCGATGAGTATTGGGTTCACCTGCGGCCAACAACACCGCTACGCGACCCGTTGCATATTGATGCTGCGCTGACCTTGATTGAGGGAAACAAGTCGGCGACGTCCTTGCGTTCGGCTCACCCGTGCCCGGAGTCGCCATTTAAATGGTTTCGACACTCACACGATGGTTTTCTAATGTCTATCGATTCAGAAAATACTGCTCTCGATCGACTTAATCTGCCACGGCAGTCATACCCAGATGTGTACATCCCCGATGGGTATGTAGATGTGGTTAAGTCGTCGTTTGTGTTGACCACTTCGCTGTTGCATGGTGATCGTGTGCTCGCCTATACATCTCCCGCGTGCACAGAGGTAGACTCTCCCGAGGAATTGGCGCGTTTAGAATACGAAGTAAGTAAGTTCGGATCCCAGCTTATGGACTACCTAGAAAGTTGCCGATAATTATGGCTGGAGCCGGCTTCTCGCATCACCCAATAAAAGTTCCGAGGGTGGAAACCACCTTCCGACGCATCGTGACAGACCTACCAGTCCCGGAGAGCATTCCGCTGCTGAAGCGTCTGTACGAATCTGAGTCTCATTCGATGCACGGCCAGATGCCGATAATTTGGGACCGCGCCGAGGGCTGCCAAGTCTTCGACGAGTGGGGAAATTGCTGGCTTGATTTTTCGAGCACGATTTTTGTAACGAATGCCGGCCACGGAAATCCACGAATTATCGCCGCTATGAGAAAAGTCCTCGATAAGCCCTTACTGCACACCTATACATACGCGACCACCGAGCGAATCGAATATATTGATTACCTAATTTCGCATACTCCAGATCAATTTGAAAAGGCATTTCTTTTGTCTGCCGGTACCGAGGCCACAGAATGTGCATTCAAGCTGATGCGAATGTATGGTCAGAAGAACGGAAAGCGGCGCGGCGGCATCATTTGTTTTGAGGGCAATTGGCACGGTAGAACACTTGGTGCCCAAATGATGGGATGGAACCCGAAGCAGAAGGAATGGATTGGATATCTCGATCCAGATATCCATCACCTTCCGTTTCCGTATCCTTGGCGAAAAGACGCGATTGATAACTCTGCGAAATACTTTGATGATGCCATTGCCAAGTTGATCGCAGATAGCGGGATCGATCCCGACAGAGATCTTGCTGGGGTAATGTTCGAGACATTCCAAGGCTGGGGCGCCGTGTTTTACCCACCAGAGTACGTGCAAGCAGTGGTGCGCTTTGCTAAGGCGCACAATATGCTCGTTGCGTTCGACGAGATGCAATCTGGGTTTGGTAGAACAGGGAAACTCTTCGGATATATGCACTACGGTGTCGAGCCAGACTTGCTCTGCTGCGGTAAAGGCGCATCATCCAGTCTCCCATTAGCCATCGTGCTGGGATCTAGAGAAGTAATGGATCTTCCGGATGTCGGATCAATGAGCTCGACCCATTCGGCGAATCCGATGGTGTGCGCTGCCGGTAAAGCAAATCTTGAGGCGCTAATAGAAGACGGGCTGATAGATAACGCGGCGAAATTAGGTGAGATTTTTCAGGCCAGGCTAAATGGTATGCAAAATCGTTTTAGCAACCATTTGGCTTACGTTCAGGGGAAGGGACTCATCGCCGCCCTGATTTTTATGGACCACAGCCACCAGCCGTTGTCGGCATTGTGTGATCAAATTTCTGAGTTGTTGTTGCAACGCGGAGTATTAGTTGTGCATACAGGTCGTGAGTCAATCAAGCTCGGGCCGCCACTTTGCATCAGCGAAGAGGCCTTGAATGAGGGTCTGGATGTAATCGAACAAGCAATAGCCGATTGTATTTCGGGTATTTGAAGTGCTCGTCGGTACTCGACACACAGGAATAGTGGTATCGGACATTGAACTTTCCCTAGAGTTTTTCATCGGTATTGGTTATCGAGTCGTGTCACGTGAGGTTGAGTCTGGACTAACGGTATCTAAAATTGTCGGCATTCCTGAGGTCCGGATTGATATCGCAAAATTGAGGGCACCCGATGAGAGCATGATTGAATTGTTGCAATATCTAAGCCATCCTGATCTCGGTGAGGCGTATTCGCAACCTGCAAACAAACTCGGCTGTTCGCATATCGCACTCACTGTTAAATCAATTGACCATGTAAGCCGTAAAATAGTTGAGCTGGGTGGTTCATTAGTTGACGAACCGGTGTTATCCGTAAATGGAGCAGTCTTGGTTTGCTATTGCCATTCACCATTCGGAGTATTGATGGAACTGGTGGAAGAAATTCAAAATTGAACCAATCGGAGAATTATGAATTTTGGACTTGAACGTAAAGTTGTCATGATAACTGGCGGCGCTGGTGGTATTGGAATGGCGATGGCTCGTGACTTCCTCTCCGAGGGTGCGCGAGTAGTACTGGTCGGGCGAACCGTCAAAACACTTGAGGACGCAGTGCGCAATTTGGCAAAAGACTTCGCAACTGATGACATTTTTTTTGTTCGTGCAGATTGCTCAGATCAAGAGGAAGTAGAAAGCGTTATCTCTTCTGTAACTACACATTGGGGTGCTATTGATGTAGTCGTGGCAAATGTTGGCGACGGCAGGGGAAGCCATGACCCGATGCCTGCGGCGGCCGACTTTAATGACTCGTGGATTAGCAATTTCAAAACCGCCGAAGTGACCGCGCGCGCGTGCATTCAACCGTTACTTGATTCGCGCGGCAGTCTTCTATTCATCTCGTCTATCGCTGGCGTCGAATCGACAGGGGCCCCCACGAGTTATTCGATCGCCAAGACGGCCGTAATCGTCTTGGCCAAACAACTGGCGCGTAAATTGGCCCCAGAGATTCGCGTAAATTGTATTGCTCCAGGGAATGTCTTATTCGATGGTGGGTCATGGTCTGAGAAGATTCGCCTTGATAAGAAAAGCGTTGAATTGATGATTAGTTCAAGTGTCCCTTTAAGAAGATTCGGCACCGCGCAAGAAGTATCTGCGGTCGCCGTATTTCTGTGCTCCTCGAAAGCATCGTTTGTAACCGGCGCATGCGTCACCGTAGACGGTGGCCAGACCACGAGTTTCTAGTAGTTTTAACCTATGGACGACGTTTTTTCCCTCTCCGGAATGGTTGTTGTCATTACCGGCGCAGGTGGTTTGCTTGGCGGGCATCACGCTGAGGCCGTCGCGAGGGCTGGCGGAACTCCAATTTTGCTAGATATCGCACATCAGCGGATATCGACACTGGCTGAGGATATTAACAAAAGGTTTGGCTGCAAATCATTGGCCTTCGCGGTCGATATAACAGACGAAATGGCCGTGGAAAAAAACTGCACACAGATTCTCTCACTATTTGGGAAGATTGACGGACTAGTTAATAATGCCGCCAACAACCCGGCTGTAAGTTCTGACGGACTCGCGGGTTCGGGCCGAATTGAACATTTCTCGGTCGAGGATTGGAGCGCTGATCTTGCTGTTGGCCTCACGGGAGCATTCATTTGTTCTAAGCATTATGGCTCGGCGATTGCCAAGCAGGGTGGGAGCATCGTCAACATCTCGTCAGATTTGGGGTTAATCGGACCGGACCAGCGCCTTTACCGCAAAATTGGTGTGGCTGACGATCAGCAGCCGGCAAAACCTGTAACTTACTCGGTTGTTAAATCTGGAATAATCGGGCTAACTAGATGGCTTGCAACATATTGGGCGGAGCAAGGTGTGCGCTGCAATGCGCTCTGTCCAGGTGGAGTCGAGAACAACCAGAGCGACAGTTTTATAGCAGATATTAAGACGAGGATTCCGATGGGCCGCATGGCGCATCCAGACGAGTACTCGGGAAGTTTGATTTATTTACTCAGTTCAGCATCAAGCTACGTGACTGGCGCAGTGTTGGTCGCTGATGGCGGTCGGACAGCTTGGTAGCGCGGGTCCTCGTTACTACGGCGGTTGAGGAGACATGGCCTTCTGACCAGCCAATATTGTTTCTTGGCGGGTGGTGCCAGCGCTATCCAAGGCGCGGGCACTGGCAATCACTCGATGCGACTGTTGCCCGACCATACGGTCTTTCGCAAGCCCAGAGAGACATTGACTACCAGTATGTCCATAAGGTTCACAAACTACTACTCAAGGATGTCTCGCGAAATCTAAATCAGTTTCATGGAGTTGATCACAGTGAGCGTTATTGGCAAATAGTCTTAGGTCATTGGCTGATTAGGTATACGTGTCTAATTTTTAATAGATGGGCCACTCTAAAGCAATGCCTTGAAGAGAACGATTTAACTGGCATTTCACTAGTTAAGGACGATGCATATGATCTCGTTACTTTGGACACGGTCGGGACGACTTGGGCCGCAAACGATGACTATTGGAACGCAGTCTTAGATTCCAGAATCGTTACACGGTACTTAGGTGACCGAATCCCACTAATTTTTGTGCATCCTGCCAAACCTCAAAGTTCATTTGTCCACGCAAAGCCCGATGTCGTACCGATCACGTTGTCGTCTAAGCAGAAGGCCGCGAGCGCGCTAAGGCGCGCTCTGCGCTCCATACGCAGGGATCGTGAGGTTTTTCTATTAAATACGTATCTTTCTTCGTCGATCGAAGTAAAATTGGAATTCCTACTTGGCCAATCCCCAAAAACATGGTCGATCCTAGATGTCGGTATTTTCTCTTCCGACAACGTTGATAGGCGATTGTTACAATTCCAGATTGAAACCGATGATGAATTTGTATCGTGCGCCGGGTCGTTTTTGTACGAGCTATTACCCAAGTGCTTGGTGGAGAGTTATCAAAGTGTTGTCACGCAATCAGAGCATGTGCCTTGGCCGCGTAACCCCAAAGTCATTTTTACATCAAATAATTTCGACTATGACGAACTTTTTAAGGTATGGGCCGCGGCAAAAGTTGAAGCTGGGTCAAGATATTGCACAGGTCAGCACGGTAATAACATTGGAACGCGTAAGAACTATCCAACCGAGTCCGAATGTGTTGATACCAGCGATAAATTCGTTACTTGGGGTTGGGTAGATGGCGACCCAAAACACGCACCAGCATTTATTTTCAAAACAGTTGGTAGAACGAAGCCAGCGACTGATCAAAGAGGGGGGCTATTACTCGTTGACCTTTCGATCGAGAGTCGATTCTGGCCGTGGGACACCGACATAGACACAAAGGTTCATCAGGACGAGCAGTTTCAGTTTATCGATCACCTTCCTGAGGATATAAAAGATCAAGTGTCTTTGCGGTTATGGCCTAGTCATAAACTCCTGCCATGGGCAGATGAGGAGCGATGGCTGGATCGCTTTCCGACGATCTCTTACGAAGACGGTCAGGTCTCGATGAATGAATTGGTTGCCAGAAATCGGCTGGTGGTCCACTCTTATGACTCAACCGGAATTCTCGAGGGCCTCTATTGGAATAACCCGTTAATCGCGTTTTGGGCGGGCGGACTTGAGCACCTCAGAGAAAGTGCCCGCCCGTACTATCAACTGTTAGTGAACAGTGGGATCGTTCACCTTTCGCCGTTGAGCGCCGCAGATCATATTTCTAATGTTTGGGAGAACGTTGAACAATGGTGGATGTCAGGGATAGTGCAGTCGGCGCGCAAAGAATTTTGCGATAGGTATGCACGGGACTCTAAGTCCCCGGCTAAAGACATTAAGTACTTAATACAGAGCTAAGTTTATTTAAGGAGAAGGAACACAAATGAACAACAAGCCGAAGATATTGTACTTCTCTGATTGTCATTACTTCTCAGGCAGCGAGCGTCCGCTCATTAAATTCTTTGAGAGCGATGAACTTAACTACTCCTTTGAGTTAGTTTTTTCGTATCGCTACAGTGACACCTATGAGACGCAACTCTTACAACGAGTTCAACCAACATTCAAAGTGTATCCACTTAGTCTAAGCGATAAGTTCTATCCGCGTCGTGATAAACGATTTAATCATTTACCGTTAGTCTTCACACAATTGTCACGCTTGTTTAGTTTGAGTTTTGCCCTCCCTTTATTCTATATTTATGATTTTATTAAATTACGAAATTTAATAAAATCGATCAGGCCAAATATTCTTCACATTAATAATGGAGGATATCCGGGAAGTCGTTCTGCGAGGATCGCCGCCTTGGTGGCTGCAGGTATTGGCAATATTAAAGTAGTGATGGTAGTTAACAATCAACCCGTCGGTTATACAAACTGGCCTCGACGATTTGGATATGTTTTAGACCGAATGGTCGCACGAGTAACGTCGCTATTTATTTCTGGTTCGATCCAGGTGACAGATAAATTAAATTTCTTGCTAAAGCTCGATCCTAATCAGGGTCGAACAATTGCGAATTGCTCGGCCTTGGAACAAATTAGTGAATCGGCAGAGTCTGTGAAACACAGACTTTTAGACGGTGGAGCCCCAACTCCGTATGTGTTTCTTGCAGTTGGAGTACTCGAAGAACGCAAAGGGCATCATCTCATCGTTGAAGCAGCGGCTGAGCTAATACGCGCAAATCCAAGTATGAGAGGTCAGTTCGTAGTATGGATTGAAGGGATTGGGTCTCAGTTGAACTTCCTTGAGTCATTAATTATTGAATTGGAAATGGGTGGGACGGTTCAACTTTTGGGTTCAGAGAAGAATATTGCAAGCATAATTAACGCGGCTGACTGTTTTGTGCATCCTTCTTTGTACGACGAGGATTTTCCGCAGGTTACAGTCGAGGCGATGTCAATTGGGAAGCCAATAATTGCGAATAAAATCGCCGGTCTTTCACAACAGGTTGATAACAACGTAACTGGTATTTTAGTTGAGCAGTTTGATTCTCGAGCATGGGCTAAGGCTATGGACTTTGCAGTATCTAATCCTGATAGATTATCGGAGTGGGGACTAAATGGAATACGAAAGTATCGTTCCTCGTTTACAGCCAAAATTATAGTCAATCGTTATTTGGAGATATATCGCTATTTATTAGATTAAGGAAGCGGTGAGCAAGATAAAACGAATTAATTTTGAGATAGTCTCAGACGGTCGTGTAAGTGTCGAGCCTAGATAGGACCAGATAATGAGAGTAGTCATTCTGTGCGGCGGATTTGGAACCCGAATTCGTGATGTTTCGGACGAAGTCCCGAAGCCGATGATTCCAGTCGGGCGCTTGCCGATTCTCTGGCATCTCATGAAGTACTACGCGTCGTTCGGCCACACCGATTTTATTCTTTGCCTTGGTTACAAGGGACAGGTGATTAAGGATTTCTTTTTAAACTATGAGGCGAACACAAGAGACTTCACTATTACCCTAGGCGGCGAAAGTCAGATCGAGTTTCATACACGGCATAGCGAGCCCAATTGGAAGATTACCTTGGCCGAGACCGGACTGGATTCACTTACTGGCACACGCATCAAGAAGATCGAGAAATATTTGGCAGGCGAGTCAAACTTCATGCTCACCTACGGCGATGGTTTGAGCACCGTGGATTTAGCCGCCTTAGAGAAGTTTCACGTTCAGAAGGATCGGGTTTTAACGGTTACTGGCGTGCGCCCACCTAGTAGGTTTGGCGAGTTGGTTGCGGGCAATGACGGATTGATCAGTGAATTTAATGAAAAACCTCAAGCAGCCGACGGACGAATTTCGGGTGGATTTTTCGTCTGCAAATCGGAAATATTTAAATATCTCAATGACAGAGAGGACCTTGTTTTCGAACAGGGGCCGATGAAGACACTAGTCAGCGATAAGCAGGCGGTGGTCTTTGAGCACGACGAATTTTGGCAGTGCATGGACACAAATCGTGACTGGCAATATCTGAATGAGTTGGTGAGTACAGGCAAAGCTCCATGGATCAATTGGTAAGCCAGTTAGGCGATTTTCGCGGGAGATCAGTACTTATAACGGGGCATACTGGTTTTAAGGGGTCATGGCTTGCGTTATGGCTGCAAATGCTGGGAGCCAAAGTTCATGGATTCGCACTCGAGCCACTTCATGAGCAAGATCACTTTAATGTGCTTGGGCTCGAACGGTTAATTGAACATCAGATTGGTGATGTACGGGATATTGGGGCTTTGAGGAAGGCGTTTGAAAGATCTAGTCCAGAATTCGTGTTTCATCTTGCGGCCCAACCACTAGTTCGGCAGTCGTATTTAGATCCAAAATTGACATTTGATGTCAATGTCGGCGGGTCTATCAACGTCCTTGAATGCGTGCGCAATTCTTTATCAGTGAAGTCTCTTGTGTATGTCACGTCTGATAAGTGTTATAAGAATCATGAGGTGAGTCGTCCGTACATAGAAGCTGACGAGCTCGGTGGACATGATCCATATAGCGCGTCGAAAGCCGCGGCCGAGATTGTTTTTACCTCGTACCTAAAGTCTTATTTTGGAAGCCAGTCAAATTGTGGCATCGGGTCTGTCCGCGCCGGGAACGTAATCGGCGGCGGGGATTGGTCGGACGACAGAATTATCCCAGACTGTGTCCGTGCTCTCAATCAAGGCGAACCGATAAAAGTCCGCAGCCCGTTGTCAGTTCGCCCATGGCAACATGTCCTTGAGCCGATCGCTGGATACTTGCAGCTCGCCAGTCGGCTCGCGAAGTCTCCATCACGATTTTCGGGGTCATGGAACTTTGGTCCGGCCGAGTATGGTTCTAGCAACGTAATTACGGTTGTCGAGTCGGTGGTCAAGGAGTGGGGTGTCGGAAGCATTGACATTTCATCTGCTACTGACGATCTACATGAAGCCGGGCTTCTTCACTTAGATTGCGCGAAAGCGATGGCCGAACTTGATTGGCGTCCGCAATGGCAATTCGCCAGGACGATTGCCGAGACCATCGCTTGGTATAAAGCATTTAGTGCGGGCGAAGATGCTTTAAAACTTAGTATGGCGCAGATAGCGTTATACGAAGGAGGCCTTTGATGATTGATGGTGTGATTGTTTTACCACTGCGACAGATAATTGACGAACGTGGCAAAGTCATGCATATGCTAAAAAATACTGATGAATATTTCGATACATTTGGGGAAATATATTTTTCAGGTATTCACCCTGGCGCGATTAAGGCTTGGCATGTTCACGAACTAATGACGCTTAATTATGCGGTGCCAATCGGGTTAATAAAGTTTGTGATGTATGACGACCGCCAAGACAGCCCAACCAGGGGAGAAGTTCAGGAACTTTTCGTCGGATCCAATAATTACTGCCTAATTTCAGTGCCTCCCTTGGTCTGGAATGGTTTTAAGGGTCTTGGCTCAGAAATGTCGCTTGTAGCGAACTGCTCAAGCATTCCTCATGATCCATCAGAAATCAGACGGCTTGATCCATTCTCATCGACAATCCCTTATGACTGGAGCATCAAACACGGATGAAGAATCGTGTTTTGATTACCGGGGGTTTCGGTAATCTTGGTGGGCGACTGGCAATAGCCCAGAGTGGAGGTGGAGCGGTTGCGGTCCGCTTGGCAAGCCGCGCACGTAGAGTCGCCCCGGACTGGTTGCCGCAAGCCGAGACCGCCCAGCTGGATCTAATGAGTAAAGAGTCATTAATAGCGGCCCTTGATGGGGTTGAGACGGTTATTCATCTGGCTTCACCAAATGAACACGCCAGCGCGCTCGATCCGGGCGAGACGATGCGCTCAACTGCGGGCGGTACTGCGAACTTGGTAGTTGCTGCGGAGGAGTCCAGAGTGAAGAGGTTCATCTATATGTCTTCCGCCCATATCTACGGCTCGCCGATACGTGGGCACATAAATGAGACAACGATGCCTCGCCCGACCACTGCGTACGCGATTAGTCACTTAGCGGCCGAACAGTTTGTTTCAGCCGCACATGATCGCGAGCAGATGGTTGGGGTGGTTCTACGGAGCGGCAACGGTTTTGGTTATCCGGTTCACTCAGAAGTTGATACGTGGCATCTTGTTATCAACGATCTTTGTCGGCAGGCTGTATCGACAAGAACGTTACGACTCAGATCAACTGGAACTCAAGAACGAAATTTTATTACTATCTCGGACATCGCGATGGCAGTAGCCCTAGTGGCACGAGTACCTCGAGAAGAACTTGGAAATGGAATCTTCAATTTAGGAGAATCTAAATCAACGAGCGTCTTGGCGATGGCATCGATGGTCGCCGATAGGTGCGAGGCGAAGTTTAATTTTCGGCCCCAAATTGAGCGACCGCAGGATGCTAATGAGAAAATCATGAAATTGGATTATGACACTGCGAAGATTGCTGGAATCGGCTTTTCACCTACGTCAAATTTTTATAGCGAAATCGACGGAATACTCGATCTTTGTCAGTCCGACTTGAATGCGACAAAGTAGGCCCAATCTTGGAAAGAAGTGATCCCCGGGTTTCAATTTTAATGACCGTATTTAACGGTGCGAGATTTATCGAGAAATCAGTCGGATGCGTAATCGACCAATCGTTCAGCGAATGGGAACTCATAATTATTGAGAACGGATCTACCGATGGAACCGCTGAATTGGTTAAATCTTTTGGCGATAAAAGAATTAAACGAGAAATGCTTGACCGGAACATTGGTCGAACGCCTGCTCTGCAACTGGCACTCGAAAATGCACAAGGGGTGTACGTCGCGGTTCTCGACGCAGATGACATTTGTGCCCCGGAGAGACTCGCGATTGAAATAGGGTTTTTAGACGCTAATCCTGATGTGATGGTGGTTGGTACATGGTTCAACGAAATTGATGTAGATGGTAAAGAGAACTTGGTTCGTACTCCCAGTACGGCCGAGCAGGATATCATCGATCTGATGGCGAGTTCTAATCCAATTTTGCACTCGTCCGCGATGTATCGCCGCAAAGAGGCGATCGATGTAGGTGGATATGCCGTCGAATACAAATATGGAGCGGACACAAATCTTTGGGTTTCGTTAATGCAGATAGGCAAAGCGGCCATAATCCCGATCAGCCTCGCCTCGTATCGAATGTATCCAGAGAATTTAACCAACCAGAAGTCAACAGCGCTAGATGTTTATTACGATGGTCTTCGAATATATCGTCGGGCCGCAGAAGTTTTGCCTATTTCTAAATCGGCGCGTATCAAGAGCAAGCAGTCAATGACGGCAGCGCAGTTTCTTTATGGAGTGGCGTTGTTAAAGAGGCGCCGACTAGTCCTTGGCTTCAGCAATATTGTCAGCGCGCTGAGTCGAAATCCAATCGGTATTTTAAGGTCGAATAGATTTAGGAGCCTGTTTAGTTCGAAGTAAATTAAACAGTAGAATTACCCTTTATGACGGTGCCACGCCAGAAATATGACAACGAAGCGTATTGGGTCGATTTGCATGATCGATTTGGTGGATCGCTCCAGGCTGTCGGGCAGTCGGCTTTGTCTGAATCATATAATCGTGCTAAATATGTGAGCGAGGAATTTGGCTTTGAACAGGCCCTTGCTGAGGTCGTGGGCAACCCAACTGATGTTCTTGAAATTGGGGCTGGCACCGGATATTGGACCGAGAAGATGTCACTGCGTTGGGGTCTAGAGACAGAAATAACGGCTCTAGACCTGTCAGAGAGGGCACTTAATGCCCTTCATGCCCGAATGCCAAATGTACGCACCGAAACTGCTGATGTCGGCAAGATCGATCCGAACTCATTTTCTAATCAGTATGACCTAGTAACCGCGATAATGGTTCTTTTACACATTACCGACGAGACCCAGTTTCTCAGTGCGTTGAAACTGGCCGCCAATGGCGTTCGAAAAGGTGGCTATCTTGTTATCTACGAACCATTTCTAGTCGCCAAATTCAGTCCATTTATTGGCGGAGGGTACGGAGCTGCGCACAATAAGGTGCGGCGGCTTGAGACGTTCTCAGTGGCTTTAGGCAACTTCGGGATGCAATTAGTAGAAATGGTGAATGGTGCGAGTTGGATTTTGAACTCGCCAATAGAGTCCACGGGCCGAGTTAGGTTTTCTACTATGAACCTAGTCTGGAAGTCGCTTAGTGTCGCAGTGTATAGAAGCGAGTGGCGTTCGAAGTTACTCATGCCTTTCATCAGTCTCATTGATAGGCGGATACGAAAGGGCAAAAAATCCGCGAGTGGCAAATATGCGATTTACAAGAAAGTCGATTAAATTTCGAGAACATGCATATATTAATAGTTCCTTCTGAGCATTTTGTAACTATCGACAATCCCCTGGCCGGGATATTTCAGATGCATCAGGCACGTGCGCTGAGTGGTGCTGGCTTCCAAGTTGGGGTTGCCGGCTCTGGGTTCAAATCACCGCGTCGTATTTTGAGCAGGTACGTCTACTCTGCGCGCGAGATTATCGATGGGGTCGCCGTTGTTCGCAGATACCGACCGCGAATAATTCCGGAGAGATTAACTCCTACACCGTTGCTGATTAGACAAACAACGCGAGCCTTACGGGTGACAATCAATCACTACATTTCAGAATTTGGAATACCCGATATCATCCATGCCCATAATTTTCTCTATGGTGGTATCGCGGCAACGAAAATCGGTGCCACGCTTGGAATTCCAGTTGTTATTACCGAACATAGTTCGCTCTTCCTCAAACATTCGGCGCCAATCAGAGCCAGAAAATTCCTACGTAAGGCGTCACTAGACGCACGATCCGTTATTGCAGTTAGCCGATGTCTCTCCAATAGAATTCTCGAAGTTGTTGGTATTCCGATCAATATTTCGATTATCAATAACGTAGTCGCCTCGGAGTTCATTAATCACGAACGCTGTCAAGATACTCCCGAATCGGGAAGTCCTGTATTCGTCTCTGTCGGCTCTTTGGATCGAAATAAAAACCACCAGTTTCTTTTACGTGCATTTGCATCTGAGTTTAAATCCACTTCCGCAACCTTGAAAATAATAGGAACAGGAGACCTACTTTCAGAATTGGTCGCTTACGCCAATGACCTTGGTATTTCAGACCAGGTTGATTTTTTGGGGTATCTAGGATCAGATGACGTTATTCAGGTCCTGGACGGTGCCACGTGTTTCGTCCTGACCAGTCGCCTAGAGACCTTCGGAGTCGCTTTAATCGAAGCCCTTTCCCGAGGGCTACCACTTATTGCCACTCGTTGTGGTGGCCCTGAGGATATTGTCAACGAGACGAACGGGATCCTTGTAGATTCTGATGATGATGATGCTCTACGGTTGGCGCTTTCGGAGATGGGACGAAATTTCGCGAGGTTCTCAACCGAAGAAATCCGCCGGTCGGCCACGAAACTATATGGCGAAGAAACATTAGTTAGATCTCTGAAACAGATCTATGACGAGTGCCTAATCGCCCGTCGTCAGTGACTACCCTTAAGCAGATGTTGACAGTCATTGATTACGGAATTGGGAATATCGGGTCCGTTGTCAATATGGTCAAAAAAATCGGTGCGGATGTCGAAATTGCGACGACCTCCCAGCAAGTGAACAGGGCGTCCAAGCTGGTCCTGGCAGGAATTGGCTCATTTGACGCCAATATAACTGCGCTTCGGGCAAGTGGTCTTGATGAAGCAATTCTCGATGTGGTTGGCGTTGGCGGTGTTCCTTTGCTTGGTGTGTGCCTCGGCATGCAGATCATGTGTAATTCAAGTGAGGAGGGAAGTCTTTCGGGCTTGGGTTTGGTCGATGCCCATGTAAAGAAGTTTCAGTTTGATGAGGCAAGTAAACTTAAAGTCCCACATATGGGATGGAATTCTGTGTCAGCCGCTAAGAAATCCTGCTTATTTGATGAAACGGCCGAGGAAAACCGGTTCTACTTTTGCCACTCGTATTTTGTTGATTGTGCGGATATATCTGACATAGCATTATATACGACCTTTGGGTTGCCATTCGTGTCGGGTTTCTCGAGAGGAAACTTGTATGGTGTTCAGTTTCACCCCGAGAAAAGTCACAAATTTGGAATGACGTTGTTCAAGAATTTCCTTGGTGTCTAAGTGCTTCTACCGAGAATTATTCCATCACTTTTGGTTAGTAGCGGCGGCCTTGTCAAGACGACTCAATTCACAAAACCAAAATACGTCGGCGACCCGATAAATGCGATTCGGATATTCAATGACAAGGAGGTCGATGAGCTGATCGTTCTCGATATAGATGCGAGCAAGATGGGTTCTGCCCCGAATTTCGATCTGATCAAGGAATTTGCCAGTGAATGTTTCATGCCGCTCTGTTATGGCGGTGGTATCCGCACGCTGGATCACGCCAAAGAGTTATTTTCGATCGGCGTCGAGAAGATTTCCCTACAGTCTGCCGCTTTGGTTGATCTCGCAATTATTAGCGAAATTGCCAACTACGCCGGGTCGTCGAGTGTTGTCGTGTCGATTGATGTTAAGAAGAACTGGCGTGGTCGCGAGGAGGTTCAGTCATTCTGTTCTGTAAAGTTAGAAAACAACAATGTGTCGGATTTATTGAGAAGCGCGGTAGATGCGGGCGCAGGAGAGATTTTGTTCAATTGTGTTGATAATGATGGTTTGATGCGTGGAATGAATCTGGAGTTGATTAAAAAGATAACTTCTGAGGTAGGCATCCCTGTTGTAGCTGCTGGTGGCGCCGGATCGATGTCTGATATCCGAGCAGCAATTGATGCCGGCGCCAGCGCTGTAGCGGTGGGAGCAATGTTCGTCTTCCACGGCCCACACCGCGCAGTGCTCATAACCTATCCGAACCGAACCGAATTAGAATTGATGATGAAGTGATCGAAACAAATTATAAAATTTGCTCGCGCTGTGTAATGGATACGAGCGCGGTCGACATAACTTTCGATGATAGCGGTATTTGCAATTATTGCCGGGAGTTTCTACTAAATGACTCATCGATTATTTTCATGCGAGAAGAAGAGCGCGATAGGAAACGAGAGACATTCATCGATCTTGTAAAAAAGCATGGCGCAAATAAGAGGTATGACTGCATTGTTGGTCTTTCTGGTGGTGTTGACAGCGCATTCACTTTGTATACGGCTGTAAGACTTGGGTTGCGACCGCTCGCGGTGCATATGGACAATGGATGGAACTCGGAGCTAGCACAAAATAATATTGAGAATCTTGTCAAACGGCTCGGTGTGGATTTATACACTCATGTGATCGATTGGCCCGAATATCGCGGCTTGATGCAGGCATTTTTCGAGGCCGATGTAATTGACGTTGAGTTGTTATACGACAATGCGATGTTGGCACTGAACTATCGTCTGGCATCAAAGCACAGGGTTAGGTACATTCTTTCTGGTCACAACGCCTCGACAGAGGGTATGCGGATGCCGCCTTCTTGGAACTGGCTAAAGTTTGACGCCAGAAATATACGAGCGATAGCCAAAGAATTTGGTCCCCAAATTCGGATTCGGTCTTTCCCTATCATTGGAACCAAGAATTTGGTGTGGTATAGGATGGGACGCCGAATTTCCTGGGTTCGATTCCTAGACTTCGTTGACTACAATAAGGAAGGTGCCCTCAAGGTTCTAGAACAAGATTTTCAGTATAAGCGATACCCATACAAGCATTATGAATCAATTTTTACGAGGTTCTACCAAGGGCATCTTCTCCCAGTTAAATTTGGTGTTGATAAGCGGCGGGTTCATCTTTCATCGCTGATAATCAGTGGTCAGCTAGGGCGACCGGAGGCGGTAGTAATCCTGGAAGGGCTACCGTATCTATCCTCCGATCAACTAAACGATGACATTAGGTATTTTCTGAAAAAAATGCTTTGGAGCGCTAGTGATCTCGATGGTTACCTCAAGCGAGGAATCCGGCGGCATGATGAATTTGGCAGCGAATATACGATGTGGAAACGTTTAGTCAGAGTCTATAAGTTGATTGTGCGGAGTTCAGCGGGGGATCTTTAGCAACTAGAATAAAATCAATGATTATGGTGTTACCACCGAAGTACTTTCTCTCTTGGCTCTACGGGTCTATTTTCATAGTCGCTTTATGTACGCTGGGAAAGATATCTAGCGAAGTGCTGATTGCTGATGTTCTTGCAGTTGGGTTAATTGTGCCAGTGCTGTTATTGTTTCGTGCGTTTCTAAATCGGCGGCAGGTTCTGATTGCGGTTTCATTATTCACCTTCGGGGTGGCCAGTTCAGTCGTGCACATAGTTCTTAATCTCGAGCCCCCGTTTTATTCTGCTGTAATCATGGCGAGGTCATTTTCTGCGTTCGTGGTATTTTTTTTCTTCTATGGAATGTCGAAAAGAACAAAAATACACTTTCGAGCCGGGTTTTTAGTCGTCTTCGTGGTCGCCGTAACGGGTTCCGTTTTGGGACTTGCACGCGGGGAGCGGTCTTATTATGGGTATGCCAAGGTCGGGATGAATATCAGTCCAGGAAATGCCGGATTTATCCTCGCTTCAATATTTATTGGGGTGCTGTCCGCGTTGTTCATTTTTCAGAGTAATACCTTGGACAAGAGAAGTGCAGTGAGCAGATTAAGTCTTGTAGTTATTGCGGCAGTTCTACTGCTGTTAGTCGTACTTACATCTTCGAAGTCGTCAACGGCGGGCGCGGTTGGTGCGGGTATGTTACTAATTTTCCTTCAACAAGCAGAGCGTCGAATGGGCCGTACGAGCGCCATATTATTGGCCGTATTCTTATCTCTGGTTGTGCTCGTTGTCGCTTATGCGCTGGTGACAAAGACTGGAGTTTTGTTCGATAGCCTAAACCGATTCAATCACGTCGATTCTGCAATTAAGGACAGATTTTTTAAATTAATCTATTATTTCAGGAATATGAACCACGAGGCTTCAAACCCCGTGATTTTTATCTTGCTAGGAATGGGTCCAGGCGCCGCAGCAAGTTTCTCGTATGTCCCTGGAACTTCTTTTTTTAGTTTCGACTCAATGATTGGAAGAATGATTTGGGAGTGGGGGCCGATCGGCACAATTCTTTGGTTTATGTTTTTTGGTTCGGTGCTTCGGCAGACCATGGCTAATTCGTCAAGGAGTGGCTTTGCAGTTGTCGCCTTCTACCTCTTCGGAATGATATTCGGAATCGGGGTGGAGTTTCTGTGGATCGCGCCATCAGGGTATCTCTTTATGGTGTTTCTAGGGGTAATTGCTGGACACGCGGAACGCGAAGCTCAACCAAAGATGTTAATTAAGACATGATCCTCCACTTAACAACCGTGCACCCACGAAATGATGTTCGTATTTACTTGAAAGAGGTCGAGAGTCTTAGCGCTGGGTTGGATATCGAAATTGGACTAATGGTCGCCGATGGGCTTGGCGATGAGAAAATGAACCGAGGCCTAAAGTCGATTTCGATCCTTGATATCGGCAAATCAAGATTCGGTCGAGTCGGAAGGTTAACTATTGCCCCGTTTAGGGTATTGGTAAGAGTATTGCGTCTTCAACCGAGCGTCGTTCATTTTCACGACCCGGAACTTCTTTTGGTAGGGATCGTCCTTAGGCTGTTCGGATTAATAGTCATTTACGATATTCATGAAGATGTGCCTCGCCAGATTCTCTCTAAACATTGGATTCCTCTTCGGACGAGAAGAATTGTATCGATGATTACTGAGGCCATCGAGTGGCTGGCTACCTTAATTCTCTCGGCGTTTGTTGCCGCAACGCCGACTATTGCTAAGCGGTTCCCAAACGGACGAACGATTTGCCTTCAGAACTATGTATTGCTTTCTGAGTTCAAGTCGGTGCGAGAAAACACGTATCAGGATCGAAAAAATAAATTCGGGTATGTCGGGGTAATTTCAAAACCGCGCGGCATAGAAGAAATTGTATCCGCTCTCGAGTTAGTTAATCTCGAGAGTGACCTGCATCTGTCCTTGGCAGGATACTTCAGCCCTGACAAGTTGCGGTCATCTGTAGCGAAGAGTGAGGGTTGGAAATATGTAAGCTTTCACGGGTTCGCATCAAGGGAAGATGTAATCGAAATCCTATGTACGTCGCGCGCGGGGTTACTATTATTGCATCCGCTAGCGAACCATGTTGATTCTCAGCCTGTAAAAATGTTCGAATACATGGCAGCCGGAATTCCGATCATTGCGTCAGACTTTCCGCTATGGAGGGAGATCATTAGCGGAGTGGGGTGTGGAATTTTGGTTGATCCTCTAGATGTTGAAGCGATAGCAGCAGCGATGAAGTGGTTGTTAGACAACCCATCGCTAGCCGAGGAAATGGGGGATAGGGGCAGAATCGCGGTGCAATCAAAGTACAATTGGGATCATGAGTCGGGCAAACTTCTAGATTTGTACCGTTCCCTGCTTTCGGAAAAATCAAAGTGAACGATATCCTGTGCGGATATTAACCGTTATTGGCGCAAGGCCACAGTTCGTTAAAGCGGCCGTGCTTTCGCGAGCATTTCTTGACGGTGGAGTTGTCCACGAGACAATCATCCATACTGGTCAACATTTCGACGACAATATGTCGAGAATCTTTTTTGAGGAACTTGGAGTCCCCAAACCCAATAGAAATTTAGGGATCGCTGGATCTGGTCATGGAGAGATGACCGGTCGAATGATGGAACAATTAGAAGTCATATTTCAAGCAGATAAGCCTCAAGCGGTACTCGTCTATGGGGATACAAACTCGACTCTGGCGGCGTCACTCGTTGCGAGCAAACTTTGTGTTCCCGTGCTCCATGTTGAGGCGGGCTTGCGCTCCTTCAATCGAAGAATGCCTGAGGAAATTAATCGGGTGGTTACCGATCATTTGTCAAGCGTTCTGTTTTCGCCTACGCCCTTGGCGAGCAAAAATCTTCGAAATGAAGGAATTGATGCATCTACCATACACGAAGTTGGTGATGTAATGTACGATGCAGCAAATCTGTTTCTTGAAATCGCGAAGATCGTAAGCAATATTCACGAGAGATTGCTTCTTTGGAATAGAGACTACGTATTAGCGACAATTCATCGTCAAGAAAACACTGATGATGAAGCTAAACTTCGAAATATTTGTGTGGAACTCACGCGGGCAAGTAAATCGATTCCGATTGTTTTGCCGTTGCATCCTCGAACGAGGCGGAAAATTCACGATCTAGGAGACGCCACTCTGCTCAATGGAGTTACGGTCATTGAGCCTGTGGGCTATTTGGATATGATTCAGTTGGAACGAGGCGCTTCAGTAATAGTCACCGACTCCGGTGGCGTACAGAAAGAAGCTTATTTTTGGAGAGTTCCGTGCATAACATTAAGAGACGAGACTGAATGGGTCGAATTAGTTGAAACTGGATGGAATGAACTTGCATCACCGCTGAGTAACGATGTAGGCGAGTTAATCATCAGAAGAATCGGGTCGCGTGGTGAAGATGTGAATCTTTACGGTGGAGGACTCGCAACTGATCGGATTAACGAAATTTTGTCGGGTTTGCTCCTGTGAAGGTTTGGATACTGCAAACTGGTGAACCCTTACACATTGATGGAGAGTTCGTCCGCCCTATGAGGGCCATAAATCTTGCAAATGCGCTTATAGCTGTCGGTCACACTGTCGAGATCTGGAGCAGTGATTTCTTTCATCAAGAGAAACGCCATCGGTTTGGGTGTTATGAAGAGGTTCGAATCTCGCCACAATTGCAACTCAATTTACTACCAAGCAAAGGGTATAGGCGTAACATTGGGCTCGGCCGTTTGACTGATCATGCGCAGCTTGCCTTGAACCTCCGAAGAAAACTTCGCACAAGAATCGCTCCTGATGTAACTTTTATTGGCTATCCACCAATTGAGACGGCATCAGTAATGTCTAAGTGGCTAAAAAGGCGTGATTCGCCGAGCCTGTTAGATGTTAAGGATCAGTGGCCAGAGTTCTTTGTCAAAATATTGCCTGGTTTTCTAAAACCTGTCGGCCGGATGGCTCTATTTCCTTATTTTTTGATGGCGTCACGTACTTTTAGACGCGTGACTGGGATTTCATCCATGGCAAGTGGATTTCTTGATTGGTCGCTTGCAAACGCGAAGAGACCGCGCGGGGAGAGTGATGGAGTTTTTGCGCTCACGTCGCCGGAAGCGGATATTTCGGTGGCACAACATAATGCCGCTAGATTGTGGTGGGATCAAAATGGGGTATTTGAGGACGATACAGCGAGGTTTTGTTTTGTTGGTAGTCAATCAACTGCGTTTGACTTCGAGACGGTAATTCGTGCGGCAGAAAATCTCACAATCAACAAAGTGGATTGTGAGATTGTCATCTGTGGTGATGGGGAGATGAGTGCATCTCTCGCCAAGAGGGTTCAATTCGTGGGCAATGTTCGCATTGTTGGCTGGATAGATCGACCGAAGATCGAAGTTCTTGCCGAGCGGTCGATTGCGGCACTGGCTCCTTATAGGAATGTTCAAAACTTCAGTTTGAATATTCCGAATAAAGTACTTGACGCATTCTCACTAGGGATTCCTTTGGTCACACCATTGAGCGGGGAAGTTGCGCGTCTAATTTCCGAGCATTATGTTGGCAAAATTTACGAAGAAGGCAATTCGGATTCTCTCGCCGAGTGCCTGCAACAGATGATTGATGATGAGGACGGAACTAGGTTGATGGGCGAAAACGCGAAAGAACTATACGAGTCAGAGTTTTCTTACAAATTAGTTTACACAAGACTCGTTAAACACCTTGAACTATTGGCAGCACAAGTTTTAGAGTAAGTGCGCGATTCCATTTGGGACGGATACAAGAATCGCTGATGACAACTCGCATCCGGATCTGTCCATCAATCTTTTAACTCTCTTAAGTTCTGTCTTATCGCTAGTCCCGTATTCGGCTACCAAGATATTTAATGTTGTTAGGTGCATACCGAAATCAACTGGTTCAAAGTCGGCGAAAGGCCGAGAGGTAGTTAATGTAAGGTGCGGTGGCAACTCGGCACTCAACTGCCGACAAATCTCGCCGAATAAGGGATTGGCGCTAAATGCAATTAGGCATATCTTTGATCGATTGTGAATGTTAGAGCTATTTTGAACTGCGGCGGCAACAGGGTTTATTGCTGCTGGGGTCAGTGTGATTGGGAGCACGCCAATCACCGATCCTCGTCCCAATTCGGCATCGATGTCGCTCGACCCGCGTATTTTTCGGTCTAGAAGTAAGAGAATTATTACTAATAGTGAGCCGATTAAGCCGCCACCAGTGATACCGAATACGAGAGCCCGTGTGCGGGCAGACCACGTTGTTGAAGATTCTATTTGAATTATCTCTTGCGGTGTCAAATCAACTGTCGATCGTGAAATGATCTGGATGGCGCCCGTTGCGGAACTGACTATGTCCCCCAACACTGCAGCCTGGGACTGCAGGCCGGCCAACGGAGCGTCTGTGTCTCGTCGTTGCAGTACCAAAAGTCCTGCAACAGTGGGGTTCCGCTCAGTTCTGATCTTTTCGTCAAGGGCTTGTAGTGCGCTCACTATTACCGAAATTTGGGCATTTGTAGCCGACAATTGCTGAGCGGCAACCGTGATCCATGCTTCCATCTTGATTTGTTGCGCCGCTTCAATGTATGCATCGGTCAACTCGGAGGCGTCTTCGCGTGTTTCTGCCTTAATGGCGAGAATCAAATGGTCAGTTTTTGTAGTCGGAGTGAGTATCCCTGATGCACCAGTACTTTCCTCGACGATTTTCTTAATGTCAGATGAACTAATCCTGCTAGCAATATCCTTAGTGGAGAAGTCAATTTTGAATCCTGGCAATGCAGCAGTGTCCAAGAGGTCGGTTGTCTCCTCGTACGGGCCTGTTGAATCGCTTGCTACATCGGAGTTGGTGCTTTCACTCGAAATGAAAAGAACCCCGGTCAGGCTGACGACGCAGGCGATAAGCACCCACCACAGTCGCCTTATGGATATCAGGTAGATCATCAAGTCTGTTTTAAGATCGTCTTCCATTGAGAGTCCACTCTACTTCAGGGTAGTTGCCACTCTTGGGGTAATTGGCGTGTCACGATGGTAGTGATGAATAAAAGCTTGGATGACCTGCAACGTGTGCTGGGGTATGTCGGCGCAGTAGACGAGCGCCCAGGGGGCTCGAAACTAGGTGACCAAATGTTTGTCTACCCGTTTTGGACTCAAGAGTTTTGCGACGCGCTGATCAGGGCCGCAGAAGCTGTCGGCGGTTTCGACGCCCACCCCGACGATCCAGTTCCGGGCACCGAAATATCATTAGCGGCAATTAGCCCGAAACTGTTTGACTCGGTGCAGCAAGACATCGGCATCCGCATTTGGCCGCAACTGCAACAACACTGGCCGTTGATCGACTACCACGGCATCATCGACGCCTTTATCATCAAGTACGAAGTTGGCGGGCAAGAAGAGCTGCGCCTGCACCACGACGTCGCGCAGGTTTCGGCCAGCGTAAAACTCAACGACGGCTACACGGGCGCCGAACTCGAGTTTCCGCAGCAAGGTGTCAGCAATGCGAGTGTTGCGGTTGGTTCGCTAGTGGCGTGGCCGAGCCTTGTCACGCACCCACACCGCAGCAACAAGATCACGAGCGGCGTCAAGTACAGCCTCACAATTTGGTGCGAACTGCCGCTTAGCCTGAGATGATCAGGCTTTCTAGCGAGTATTTGTTTGTTTATGTCTTTCGACGCACCTGAAGGTGACGGTCTTGCGCGTTTAGGCAAGTGCCATCTAGAAGGTTGAAGCGCCAGCCGTGCAAAGTGCAGACCAGTTGATCGCCATCGATCTCGCCGAACTGCGCAAGATCAGCCTCGCGGTGCGGACATTTTCTCTGCACGATGTAATCGCCGAGTTCGATTTCTTCAGAGCACTCTGTCTGAGGCAATAACCTACGTACCGCTTCGGCTTCGGCACGGCTCATTCGTTCGACCGACAGCGATTTAAAAAAGTTATACAAGTATTCGTTGTATCCGCCCTCGCGCCAGGCGCTGAAGCGACACGACAAGAACAACGCGTTCGACCAGTCGATTGCCTTCTTGGCGACAACCGCCTCTACCAGCGGTCGCGCGATTTTGAACCTAAAACCAAATGGCTGATCGGCGTGCTGGCTAATTGTTCCGTTAGCGAAATCGATATGAATCTGAATGTCGCCGAGATCGAGCAGACACCCAGCGCCAATCGCGGCGCGCAGAGTTGGCGCCATCACTAACAGAGGCTGCCACCAGGCTTGCAGGGTGGCGACGAGGTCGGTCTTCGCTGTCGGCCACGAGGCCCTGTGTTGCGCTAACCATGAATCCCAGTCGGCTTGGTAGCCGCGCAAGTATTCGGCCTTATTCTCGAATGGCTCCATTACCGCCCTGTCATCGAGCGGGTGGGTGACAGCGATGTTGGCTCGAGTTACCTCGATCGTCGTGCCAGGGATGTTGATGGTCGCGCTGGTGTTGCCGACTAGGCGCAGGCGTGAGATGAACTCGGTCTGATCGGGGAAAATTGAAATCTCGTCACCGCTAATCACATTGAAGCGAAACAAATCGTCGTCTAGAAAACATGGTGGCCCCGCCGATGGCACGACCACGCGTGCGCCGAGCGCATTCACGTAATGAACCGCGCGGCTGAACTGGCTCTCGACCTTGGCCGTGGTGAGTGCGCGCTGATCTTCTTCGCTCTCTTCGTAGACCATCGGGTACCAGATCGCGCCGCTGAATTGCAGCCAGTGCATGTCGATCGGGCCGCCTTCGAGAAGTTTGGCAATGTCACCGATGCGGCAGTCGTTCTGATTGACGAGCCGCGACTCACCGTCGCTGATCACGATCGCCGAGTCGCCGCCGGGACCATCTGTAATCGCCGACTCGACATGTATCGAAACCGTTAATCCA
>Ga0209702_10001653_pt1 | contig 41854 bp, 49 predicted proteins | sample FRY01_FD_187210 | JGI IMG/M metagenome (GOLD analysis project Ga0209702, IMG submission 187210) | Freshwater microbial communities from Lake Fryxell liftoff mats and glacier meltwater in Antarctica - FRY-01 (SPAdes) (version 2) | ecosystem: Environmental > Aquatic > Freshwater > Ice > Glacier...
ATAGTATCCGAATGGTAGAACAACGAGTAAATGGTTTAGAGAAGCGTGTAGATGCTGTTGAAGTTAATCTAAGTACAGAGTCACAGCGCCGATCTGAAGCAGACACTGATTTGAAGCTCCTAGTAGCGGATTTAAGGAGCGCTATCCTTACATTAACCAATAAGAACCACATTGCGGACTTCGTAACCCAGCACTGGAAGTACATCTTCTTGTGGTTGGCTATTACAGCAGGTTCAGATGTTGGTAAAATAGCTGAGTTACTTAAAGTTATTCAGTAGGAGGAAGTATGAGATACAAGTCCAAGTATTTTAAGCGTGGAGAGTTCGTTTGTAAGTGCGGTTGCGGTACGAACCTAGTTACAGATGAGTTGCTTGAAGTACTTGATGATGTACGAGAGCACTTCGGTGTTGTTTGTACTATAACATCAGGTACTCGTTGTACAGATCATAACAAGAAAGTAGGTGGTAGTCCTAGGAGTATGCATAAACAAGGAGTTGCAGCAGACATTCAACTCAGAGGTGTTGCACCTGCAGATGTGTACAGGTACCTAGATCAGAAGTACAACGGTAAGTACGGTATAGGTTTGTACAATTCGTTTGTGCATGTCGATACACGTGCGCAGAAGGCACGTTGGTAATGGTTAGGTATCATGTACCAGCAGTAGATATAGGTACTGTAACCCTTAGAGAGCGGTACTGGCAATGGGGTTACGGTAAGATCAAGATGTGTACTCCGCAGGATCAAGACTTAATCATCTTGGGTAGAGTTGATGGTACATCTGAGGCAGGAACTCTGCAAGGATTGCTAGCTGTGAACGTACAGGTTCTTTTAGATACTTTGGATCTACAGGTGCAAGCTTCAGGTTTACCTGTAGGTGCTGAGCTTATAGGTACTACGTACTTGAAGTGCACAGCGACACATCAGTACTGGTGTTGTTCGATAGAGTACATGTATCGTTTGTATAGTACATGGAGTCTGTAGTGTTCCAGTGTTGATATTGTTATTATTGCGAGTTCTACTAACAACTATAATTTTATTATATTCATGCGAGGGTGTCTCTCCACCAAGGTAGTCGTATCTTCCCCCATCGACTCTTGTGCTGGTGAGTTCCCTCCTTTACGCGACACATCATGTGTGTATCTTATACAAGTCTTGATCAGACTCTTCTAAGCGCTGGGGATTCTATGTGTATATCACTGGGTTGTACGATGGGTTGTGTGTTGGTCTGTCCCTACTATCAGGTGTGTGTGTAGTCTCTTAGTGCGGACCTGTGCGCCTATCGGCTTGCTCGGTCCGGTTGCTGGGTGGCGTCGGTGTGGTGGCTTGCCTCTTTGCTTCGATGCTACTTACTACTTGCCTCTTTGCTTCTCGACTCTATCGGGTACTTCTGTTCTTCTATCTGGTATCTATAGTACCTATCTGTTCTATCTATCATCTCTATCGTCTCTTAGGGTTCGTTGTCAGATATATCAATTCGCCGCTTCGCTTCTCTTTGTTATCTCCGATAACCTAGCGCTATAAGAAATAGATCAAAAAGTAACCAATTATCTATCTGTATCAACCTAATACATTCTGTTAATACCATTGGAGTACCTAATAGATATAACTAATCGTACTCAATTCATTAAATAACGCTTTACAGAATCTATAGATCAATTTAGTATCTGTTCATCGAAAGGGTTAAGGCCTAGACGATAAGCAAGGCGGGTTAGTACTACAGGTAGGACTGAATTGGATGCTAAGGCTACCCAGTTAAGATAAGTAGGAACGGCGCTAAGCACTTGACAAGATGAATTAAGACTGTAAGATGCGAACCAAGAACACGAACAACGCTGCATGCTTCGCCACTCTTTAACATTGCTAAGCCCTATTGATAACCCATCCCTGAAGGTAGTTATCATGTTAAAATCTGAATACATTGCTTACCGCTTCCTTACACCTAACAAGGTTAAGATTGAACGGATCATGCAATCGGCCATGCCCTTCGCTATTCGTCTTGCTGCTGTTAACGCACTAGACACTAATAAAGGTAAATGCTGGTAAAGTATTCGCCTATGCTTGTTTAGATAGGTTAATCAATAGGGCTTGACAACGCTAAAGAGTTCTGTAGAATGAGCGGCACGGACAACGGAAAAGCCTACGGGTGTTTAGATCGGCAACTGCCAATGATCTAATCTAAAGTACAGCGTCTAGTAGCATCGCCTTTATTGGCACACTCTTTAACAACCTGAGAAGAATCCATGGCAATGCAGCCTTACAAGCTGTAACCATGGTGACGTATACCTTAGAGCTAAGGTACTGATGAGGCACAGTCTGCCGAAACGTCATAGGTGCATTCCGTATGAAACTTATTCCGAACAAAAACCTGAACAAATCCTTGAAGTCAATCAACAGCTTGAAAATGGACGTAACGCTTTCCTTAGCGTTCTACGGCTTGGTTAGTGGTGATGTTAGCGCACTTCACGGTGAGGCCAAGGGCATTACCAGTGATCTACATAAAGATTACAAGGCGTTGGTACCAGCGTGCTTTGAAAAGAAGAGTGGTCAGTGGGTTTACAATAAAACCAAGGCACTGGCTTTGGCTGAGAAATACAGTGTTGTGTTTGGTAAGACTACTTTCGAAGAATTCTGTAATCTAGTTTGCTTGGTATCTGATAAACCAACTGTTGAAAAGACCGACGTTGAGAAGCGTGAATGTGCTATTAAATCCGCTGAGAAGGCACTACAAAAATGCCTCGACCTTGGCGTTGATAAAGATGCACTGGCTATCCTCTTGAAGTCGGTGCACGCTAAATGATCTACATTATCTTGGTACTGTCTGTGCTTGTACCAGTGGTTGTTACTGCCAGTGCCGTGGTGGATGGTATAGCTTACAATAAGAACCTTAAGTACTTCCGTGCAACCGCTTGGGAGTACCATAAAATGTTTATGTTGGTAGTGTACTGCCTATGCCTATGGGTAATCGGTGGGTATACATTCTGGACTTGTTTAGCATTCGTTTGAGGTTTATATGAAAACTAGAACTAGAACTAGAACAATTCAAGAAATATTCAGCTTAATGCTAAGTGAAGGTTGGTATTATCCAGAACGTAATAACCAAAGCGTTGTAACAAACTCCGCAGGTTATTCCCCAAGTATGCTTATGTGTAGTGCTTTATTTCGAGCTAGTAACTACCGTAAATACAATAGCGGTGGTATAGGTATTACAGGTACTGAGTACAATAGAACAATGGCCGCTATTGCTCGGTATATGAAAGATTTAAAAAACGCACCTTTATGTGTAGTGCTGCGACACTTTGATAAAGATGCGTCTACCACTGCGCTGCTAGAAATATACAGCAATTGGAAGGGTCGTCCTAAACTTATAGATGGTGGTAAACATGAAGACTAGAACACTCCAATGTATTTTCGATTTGATGCTACTGGGCAAATTCTATCACCCTGATGGGTGTGAATACCCTCTTGTACTGTAGCCGACAGTGTTAGCACAGGGGTTTTACTGTATGATGTGGCTTCAGTTCTACCATGACCGTGCTGGGCTGGTGCCGTCGCTGGACGTGTATGGGAGGCTCGCTGTGAGCCGCCACGACGACGTGGCTACGGTTATGAGAGTAGCGCGGGATAACGCAAGGAAGGAGGGGTACAGCTCCTTCCAGCTACAGGAGGGAGCACCTGACGGCCCAAGCCGTGCGGTATCTCCAGTACAAACCGTTTTATTACTTGATTAGGTGATGTATGCGCCAAATTACTAAAGATGCAATCGCTGCATTCATAAAGGGAGTTCCTTTTAAAAGGGATAATACTGCTGTTCGTACTGACCACAATGGTGTGTATTTAGCACTGCATGGTAATATCATTGCAATGTCTTCTGATGAGTTCGATGGGTGGTATATATCGAATGCTGGGTGGTTTACTAACACAACCAAAGATCGGTTGAACGGCCTACCGGGTGTTAGTATCGTGCAGAAGCAGGGAGTGTGGTACTTAAACGGTACAGTGTGGGATGGTTCATGGACTGTACTCCCAACCCATAAGGTGACTGTATGAAAGTGCATGAAGAACTACTCCAGCTTTTGAAACGTAAAGCTAGTACTACAGTGGAAAAGAAGATAGGTATCTGTCCTAGTTTATCACTACTTAATCATAACACGTTATCAAGAATCTAGAAGCTATAGCTGCATGGCCAGAATGTGCCCGGAATGAGTACGGACACATGCTATTAGCTTATCCTATAGGTGGGCGTAAAGAGTACTTTACTAAGCGTAATAAGTGGGGCACTAGTGCAATGGCTAACAAGCGTCGTCGTTTGTTGCGGCATTTGATTGTGTGGTTTAAAGAGCGGGATTTGTAGCTATAGGTAAAAGCTATTAGTCGGTATGTGTTAATAGCTTTCTATTGAGTGATGTTTAATGCACCCACCTAAGCGGATTCAATAGCGTGATGTTTCTGTGATAGAAACAATGAGAGCTGCAAGCCCGAGATGGTTAAGAACAGTAACAGACTAAAGAGAACTGAGTATGTACCAGTATCTGAATGAGTACCTCCAGTATCTACACTACAGTACAAGTGATGATCTAGAGTACTACAGTATAGTTCCATGTAGTGTATAGATGTATAGGTACTGATGTAGTACCTATAAGTGTATCCACAAACCACTAGAGTACAATATGAAACGAACGTATGCGTTAGATGTGCACCTTGAGAATACAGTACTAGCATTCCTAGTTGGGTGCACTGAAAAAGTAACCCGTCCGAATGAACAGATGCACCTTATACACAAACAAGATGTAAACCCGCACACTCAAGTATACGTCGGTGAATGGCATCTTCTACACCAAGAGTTGAAGGTATCATCAGGTGTAAATAGTGCATGTGCACTCCAAGGTGTGAAAGCAAGTGACATTGTACAAGCGTTGTTAAAGATGCGACTACATGTTGATGGTAGTACTACAAGCGCAGTGGTAGTAGACTATAACTGTAAAGGTGTAATCACACCGGCAGTCACAAGTCTAGAAGCTGTATATGTAGCGTGTCGTTATGTCCTAAAGAAGAAAGTTCTAAAGCAACACAAAGAACTTCCATTTAAAATCAAAGCTGTTAAATCCCTGTAATTGTCTAACTAAAAGGTAATGTTATGTCTGAAGTCCAAGTATCCCCTAAAGTACAAGCCCGTGTTGATCTGCTGAACCTGACCTTGGTTGAACTCAAGGAACAACTGCAAGCTGCACTTGCAAAGGAAATCCTAGTTGTAGGTGAAAGCTATAGCCTGCATGTTGGTAAAGGTGAAACTGCCCGTGTAGTAGAAGGCACCTTGATGGGTCAACGTGTTAAAGATAACGGTGCTGCTGAATTTAAGTTCAGTGTTGGTGAAGGCTTTGATGCTCGTTTCTTTGAAACCTCCTTTAGTAAGGTAATCACCGATGTTGAAGGTATGTCGTCTGCTAAGGTAGCGGCTAACATCAGCCGTGTTGAAACCAAGATCACTGATCTGCTGTCTGGTAATGTTAAGATCAAAGGTGTTATTGATCTGGTCAACGGTGAGACTTACACCGTGCGTACTGGTAAGGGTGAAACCGCTGGCACTGTTGAAGCTGTCTTGATGGATCAGCGCTACGGTGAAGATGGCTCACAAGAGTTTGCATTCTTTACTGGTGTTGGCTTCAATGCACAGGTCATTAAGTGCAGCGCTCGCCGTGTTGTTCTGGAAGCTGCTGGTGATGAGCTTTGGACCTGATCTTGAAGATCAAACCCAGTACGATCCGACCCAGTACGAAACTGCTGAGTAATAAGTAGGTTAATATAACGCCTTGCACTTGCAGGGCGTTACAATGAACCAACTGTAGAGGTACTAATTATGTTGCATCCGTCTGAGTGGCTGAAGGAAGCAAAGCAGCTACCTGTAGGGCGGACTAAACGCACCTACCATGGTGCTGAGAAAAGACCTAACCTTGTAATACGCAATACAGATACAGGGTGGAGTGCGTACTGTCATTCTTGTCATGATAAGGGGTACGTTGCAAAAGAGTTCGTGAAGGTGCTAGAGGTAGCACCAGTTGTGCGTAAGGCCAGCGGTGCTGGCTTTCTACGGAGTTTAAACCTTGAAACTGATCTGAACATACCGTACTCAGATATATCGTTGTTCCTTCATAAGAAGGGTATGTCTCTGCAATACATCCAGCATCTTGATCCAAAGTGGTCTGCACAAGACAAACGTATTGTGCTAACTACGAAGCAGCAAGTGCTAGGTAGAGATATAACAGGCTTCAGCCCTAGTAAGTGGTGGAAGTACAGTGGCGATTATTCGTATGTTTTAGCTACAGATAAACCTCTACAAGACAAAGTTGTTGTACTTACAGAGGATTTATTTAGCGCTTGTAAAGGGCAGTACTTTGCCCCTGAGAATGTGGTGTTCATTGCAGTTACTGGCACTCGTATACAAGATGAGTTGCTAGTCCAGCTGACTAAGGTTAAACAAGTAGTGATGCTTCTTGATGGTGATGCAGCCGGTGATGCGGGAACTACGCACATCACAAGAACTCTCCGCTTAATTGGTGTACCTCACAGGGTAGTACGTTTACCTAACGGTTGTGATCCAAAAGATATGTCCCCAGAATGGTGGACTAATTTTAATACTGCAGTAGGAGCAGCACAGTGAGTATTCAACTAATAGATCGTATTTGCACTTTGTTAACGAATCACACAGAAGGTTTAACAGCACGGCAAATAGCTGAGGCACTTAATGTACCAACACGTATTGCCGTTACAACCTTATATACATGTGCTGCTAAATATGGACTACTCCGTGATTCAATTGATATGCGGTACGCCAATTGGCGCTTAAGTAATGACGAATCTCAATTAAAATCTAAACTCTTCGTATTACTATCTAATTGTCCTGCAGGGTTATCAACAAGAGATATAGCAGAGACACTTAATACATCAGTGGTTAAAGCTATCCGGTTATTGCAGGATTGTGTTGTAAGGAACCAAGTAGTATGTGATTTAATTACACATGAATGGCGACTAGGTAGCTTTACATCTGGCTATAAGAAAGAAGTAATCTTAGATGCACTTATTACACAGTCCAGTGGAGTATCCTTTAAACAGCTAACAGTACAATTGGATTATCCAGATCATGTTATTCAATACCTACTAGATCAATGTATCGCTGAAGGTTTAGTTGCATCCTATCTATCATTGAAGATTGATGAAATCTTGTATGCTCTAATTAAGAAGGAAGCACCTAAGGAGCGCCATGTGTACTTGATATTGAATTCAGCTAACCAAGCAGTACTTAAACTAGAAGAGCACTATGTGCTAGATCGTGCAATAGAGCGCGCTCGATTACTTGCCATTAGTAATCCTAAGGAAACGTATAAGGTTGTAGAAGTACTAACAGTTGTGCGCACTGTACCCGGCGCACCTAAGGTAGTTTACGATAAGGTATAAGCATGAGTCTTGATCGCCACATCTTAATTGCATTGATGCCTCGCCATAAGTACCGTGCTCTTATAGGTGCGGTGCCTAAGGACATGATGGACGGCCACACCAGTAACTTGTTGGATTGGTTTGATGTGTACTTTAAAACGTACCCTGATGCTGATGCAATAAACCTAGATGCTTTGCTTACAATGATGAAGCTACGGGCTAACTTAGATACTGCGCAAATGGCTGTCACATCTGCTATCTTGAATCAACTACGTGAGCCTGTGTCGGATGCTGTTATCTTGCAGACACAGAACTCACTAGAGGAATTAGCATTTGCCGGGAAGGCAGGTGCTGTACTCGCAGCCTATAATCAGGGTGATGATGTAGACCTAACATTTGAGTTGCATCGAATGGCCGCTGAATCTCGACGGCGCATTGATACATCTTCAGGTGCTAAGTGGGCAGATGGTGATGTGCTAGATTACATTGAGGCCGATGCGGATAACTCTGGCCTTCAGCTCACAACCTTCCCAGCTTTACACACACGGATCAAAGGGCTGCGTGGCGGGCATAATATATGTGTATCAGCGCCTACCGATAAAGGCAAGACAAGCTTAATGCTCCGTATGCTGGTGGACTTTGCTAAGCAGGCCAAGACTATTTTCCCTGATCGCCCAGCGCTGTGCTGCGTGAACGAATCACTTGCTGAGGTGCTAACACCTAGGGTGTACCAAACAGCGCTAGAAATGAGCCGTGAGGAGCTGCTGACCGCTGCTAGGAAGGGTACGCTAGTGCAGTCCTATATGGATGTTGTAGGGCGACGTGATAGCATCCGTATGGTGAATATCCATGGAATGAACACGGGGCAGGTAGCACGCATCATTGAGGCGCATAATCCTTATATGGTTATTACAGACATGACGGGGCGTATCCGTAGTAGTAGCAACAGTTCTGGTGTTAATGATGTGGCTCAGCTAGAAGAGGCTTGGAATACTATGCGTGAGCTTGCAGCGATGCAGGACTTCATCCATATGGGTACAACCCAAGTTTCAATGGAAGGTATGGATATGTTGTTTCCTCCATTGACTGCCATGCAGAATAGTAAGGTTGGTATTCAAACTACCTTGGACTTGTGCATTATGATGGGTGCTCTGAATAACACAGAGGTACAAGACTTACGCGGTATTAGTACACCCAAGAACAAGCTAGCTCGAACGGGGCAGAGTAGTACTAACCAAGTAGAGTGTTATTTCAATCCTGAAAGGAACCAATGGCAATGAGTACTTTAGATGATGGTGGACCAGCGTTTCCGGCTACACGGGCTAACTATGATGAGGATGGGTACTGTACTCCCGGTATGAGTCTCCGGGATTACATCGCTATCCATGCATCTATAGATGACATTAGAGAGTTCATGTTAGGGCCTATTGTTCCTAGTTCTCGGCGTAGTAGATTGGTGGTTAGAGAGCGCATCCATAGTAGAGCAGAAGCGCGTTATGCTTATGCAGACACCATGATGATGGCGGGGCGTGCTGAATGAAACGTGTACTAGCTCTTTCAATCATACTGTTAGTAAGCATGGCACTTGTGTACCCTTTGTTTGCATTCTACTGGTGGACATTTGATGCCAGCCAATGGAGTGCTGACGCACGGATTTCCGCTATATTACTTTATAGCACCATTAGCGCTATATCCGCACTTCTAACCCAGGAGTTGAAATAATGAAAGTTACAGCTCAACAAGTACTAAGCCACCTGAATACATGTGGCTCCCCTTTTCAGCTTGTGCGTCATTGCAACGAAGTACACAGTAAGCACAAGGTTTATCCAACGACCGTTGAAGTTAAGTACGATGGTGTTTTCTGTGCCGTTGTTGTAGGTGAGGGTAAGCACTACTGTGTTTCCCGTACAGGTAAGTTGTTCTTTAACCCTATCAATTCTATTATGTATCCGCAGGTCCCATCTGAGGATGGCGTGTGGATTGGGGAGTTAATCAATAAGCGTTGCAGCCTTGAAGTACTAAGTGGTCTACTTAGTCCTAACCGGGTTAAACCTTGGACAGAGGAAGAAGCAGACCTAATGCGTAGTGCAGATATCATCTTCCATGATGCACTTACCTTAGGAGAGGCACACCAAGGCTTTGCACTTGCAACTCAAAGTGTAAGGTTTAAACGTTTGCCTTGGTATGTGTACACCGTTGATTCTAAAGTAGTAACCTCTGAAGAGGAGCTGCTAAAGTACGCAGCAGAAGTAATTGCTAAAGGTGGTGAGGGTATCTGTATTAAGAACCCAGCAGCGGATTATGAAGCAGGTCATAAAGGCTGGCGTGTAATGAAGATCGTGCGTGACCTACATATTGATTTACGATGTGTTGCTGTCAAGATGGGTAATAAAGGTAAGCGGTATGGCCAGATTGCTAAGCTACAATTCAAGTACAACAATAAGTTGTTCTGGGCTGATCTAGGTGCTGGTTGGACAGATGATAAACGTATTGCGCTTACTATAGCTTGGCAGAAGCAAACAGAACTCGATCCATTATGGAAAGTGTTTCATGTCAAAGCGCTACAAGAATCCAGCAAAGGTGTACTCCGTCTACCAAAGGTAATGGAGATGCGTATTGATAAGGACACAGAGGACACAGTATGAAGAACATTAATTTTGATAATGCACCAGCAGGTTATCCTATCTGGGTTGCAAGCCTGTATGGGCACGCAATAAACGGCTGGCACAAAGAAGAACATGACCGTTATACAGACCAGCACGGTGACTATTGGTTAAAGAGTGTGGGTAAGGAACTATATGCGGTCCACCAGCGACCAGCGTTGGCATCTGTATGGGTCGGTGTAGGTAATCCTCCTGTTGGTACTAATTGTATGATTCAAGTACAAACTGAATTTAATTACTTAAAGCAAGTAGAAATTAAGTACTACGGTGCACAGTATGTTGTAGTAGCAAAAAAAGGTGTTGAAGAAGTATGGAATGTGGGCGCTGTTAAGTTCCTCCCTATCCGCACACCTGAACAGGTAGCTGCTGAGGCGCGGGAGGTTGCAGTGCTCCAGATCATGCGAGACATTAACCTTGTACGCATCGTCGCGGCTCGCGTGTACGACGCAGGCTATCGCAAGCCGGGTATAAGTAAATGACTCTATATGAATATGTCACCGCTGAACCTCTACGACAGCAGCACAAGCATGACCTAGGTGAGCACTTCGCAGAGGACCAGATAAACGCGCTGAGTAACTGGGAGCTTATTGAACTAATCAGTAATTGCAGCAGGAGAAAGATAAGGAGTAATTGTATGTGGTTACTTATTGTAATAAGTTGCTCTTTACTCGTACATGAATGTGTACACAGTAAACGTGTGTTCAGTACAGAACTACTATGTACTCAGGCGTATACCGATGTAGTACCTAACACCACCCGATTTATTAAATTACCATGCCGTGAGGCTGAGGAATAACATGCAATCAGTAGCTAGCAAACCGCATCCGAACAAACACCTTGTAACTGCACATCCAGTAACCGGCAAGCGTGGAACCCCACGCAAGGGGCAGTAATGTACTGTACACTTGATTTAGAAACACAGAATGAAAGGTACTTGGGCCAACTGGCCTCCCCTTTTCTAGAAACTAATTACATTGTAGCTGCTGGGTGGGCACATGACTCAGGTGCTGTACAAGATCGGTACTTCAACACAGCAGAAGAAGCTGATGTATCCGACTGGCTAGTAGCTGCACTCGCAGACCAGAAAGTATTAATTGCACACAACGCTACATTTGAGATTCAGTGGTTGCTTAGTAGACACTACGATGTGTTCATTAAGTGGATCAGGGATGGTGGTCGCATCTTCTGTACACAGTACGCAGAGTACTTGCTTACACACCAAACAGAACAGTACCCTAGTCTCGAAGATTGTTCTCTGAAGTACGGTGGTACTAAGAAGGTTGACGAAGTTAAGTTGTTGTGGGCACGAGGTGTCCTAACAGCGGACATTGATCGTGAGCTTCTACTACGTTATCTGTCTGGACCTGAAGGTGATATTCAGAATACACGCACAGTGTTCATGCACCAGCACCAGATGTTACTAGATCAAGGTATGCTGGTGATGTTTCAAGAGCGCTGTGAATCCTTGTTGTTCAATGCAATCAGTACCTTCCATGGCTTGTATGTAGATTTAGATGTTGCTCACAAGAACCATGCTTTGCAATTGGAACGTGCTGCTGGTATCCGTAAGGATATTGAGGCAATGCTACCTAAGGATATTCCTGAAGAGTTCCAGTTTAGTACTGGTAGTGACTACCATCTAAGTGCGCTGATGTTTGGTGGGCCTATTAGATATGATACTAAAATATCTTATGATCCTATTAAGTACGAGAAGGTAGATTGCTACAAGGTGGATCACTACTACTGGGATAGCGATAACTACCCAATAACTCCTGACTTCATTGACTTCGATAATTATGTTTACGTTACAGTGCAGCAGTACGCAGACTTACAAGGTACTGGTGCGGATGTTCTGTCGTATGCTTCCGGTAAGAATAAAGGCCAACCAAAGGTACATAAAGTTGACAGCGCTACAGAGAAAAAGAAGTGGGGTGATGGATACTACCGCTTCAAAGGACTCATTGATTTCTCGGATCTTCCTAGCCATGTTTCTGACTTGTATCTGGGGAAGCGTGCTGAGTACCGAGGTAAAAGATTCCTTTGCGATGAGGTCACACCCGTATACAGTACAGGTAAGGACTCCCTTGATGTACTCGCCAACTTTGTCGCGTTTGCTAAGCCGCTTAAAGAACTAGCCCAATTAGACAAAGACAACAGCACGTACTACATTACTACGGAGTACAACACTGACGGTACAGTTAAGAAGCAGAAGGGTATGCTACAGTTTGTAGGTGCAGATGGTATCATCCACCACAGCTTGAATAATTGTAGCACTATCACAAGTCGTTTAAGTTGTAGTAACCCTAACCTCCAGAACTTACCGAGAGAAGGGACCAGCACTGTAAAAGAGATGTTCAGCTCTCGCTTCGGCGCAGAAGGTAAGATAGTAGAAGTAGACTACAGCGCACTAGAGGTTGTACACTTAGCCGCTGCTAGTTCCGATGAAAACTTACTCAGTCAGTTGAACGCTGGCACAGACATGCATTGTCTTAGACTATCAGGATCATTGAATGAACCCTATGCAGATGTACTTGATAAAGCTACAAACTCAGCTAACCCTAGCTATAAAGAGTACAAGCAACTACGTACAGACATTAAGCCTAAAGCTTTCCAATTCCAATATGGCGCTTCAGCTGCTGGTATTTCGTATGGTACTGGTTGTTCACTTGAAGAAGCACAGTTGTTTATTGACACGGAAACTGCGCTGTTTCCTCAAAGCGTTGCGTACCGTAAAGTAATACGTGACGAGGTAGTACGTACCGGGTTGCTTCCTGAGTCCCTGCATCGAGAATGTACAGATGAAGGTATCTGGACTGTGTTTCGTAGAGGTTACTTCAAAGCCCCCGGTGGTACATGTTACAGCTTCCGCCAATACGATAAGCGTGTTGACGGTCAGAAGACTATGGACTACAAGGACACACAAATTGCAAATTATTGGTGCCAAGGTGAAGCCTCCTTCATTGTACAAGTTGCATGTGGTAGGGTTATGCGTTGGCTGGTGGCTAATGATTTCTTTGGTGGTAATGTCCTATGTATTAACACGGTACATGATGCTATCTATCTGGACTGTGTTAACGAAGAGTGGGCGCGGTACGCTGGTTGGGCTGTAGCACAGCTTATGGCAACTACACCCGAGTACATGCAATCTGTTATGCCTAATTACAGTACTTGGAATTACAGTACTACACCGTGGCCAGCCGTTGCTGAGTTCGGTAAAAACATGATGGAGAAGGAGCACTGCTAGTGTTTATATGTCATCGTTGCAAGCGTAGTACTATGTACTTATTTGAAAACGATCTATGTAGCAACTGCACACCTTACAAACCTTATGATTATTAAAGAGAGATATTATGTCCATTTTAAATGAGCTACAACTAGCAGCAAATGAAGACGCGGTATCAGCACATGACATGACAGTTGCCACTAAAGGTGGTGGTGGTGTGTTGTACCCAGAAGGTTATTGCTTTGCACGATTGGTTGAGGTTGTAGAGCTAGGCTCACACCGCCAAGAGTATCAGGGTGTGCTTAAAGACCCATCCCCTATGTTCCGACTAGGCTTTGCTATCTGGGGTGAAGGATACCAGAACGAAGATGGTACACCGGGTATTATGCGTACCTATGAGATTAGTTTGAGTAGTAATGAGAAGGCTAAAGCCTTTAAGCTATTCAAGAAGCTCAACTACAAAGGAGTTGCTAAGACATTTGCACAGCTTCTTAACAGTGTGTTCTTGCTGAAAGTTCTACATTATACCTCTAAAACTGCTGGTTCTAAACCTCGCAGTATCATTGATCTTGAAGGCTTCCTGCCAGCTAATGATCCAGTGACTAAGCAGCCTTACGCTATCCCAGAGGCTCCAGAGTCTTTGTTTAAGTTGTTCCTGTGGAGTAAGCCGACTAAGCCTATGTGGGATAGTCTGTTCGTTGAGGGTGCATTCGATGATGGCAAGACGAAAAACTTTATCCAAGAGCAGATTCAATCGGCCACAGACTTCCCCGGCTCTGCCATTGAAGCTCTGCTACACGGCGTTGGTGCTGGTGCTATTCCTACACTTGCCGTACCTGCTATGCCTGTACCTGAGGTGGGTGCTGAGCCTGTAGCAGCTCCTGTAGAGACTGCGCCTGTGCTCGCTGTGCCTAGTACCCCAGTAGTACCGGCTGTGCCTAGCGCAGTACCTACCGCCCCTACAGCACCTGCTATCCCTGCTATCCCTACAGCACCAAGCATGCCGGCGATGCCTGTAATGCCTAAACTGTAATGGATGTATTAGATCGCTTTGGTGTACAGCTAAGTGATCTAGACTCTCCATTCGATGGGTGTGTCATAGGACGCACTCTGGTAATGGATGGGGATGCTGCCTGTTACAAGGCAACTAACGATGCTAAGAAGATGGACACTGCTATACGTAGATTCACTACAAGGATCTACGAAGCAATGTTCTTAACTAAAGCAGAGTTCGCTAGAGTTCACCTTACACCTAAAGGATGCTTCAAGAACGGTAGACACTTACTACTTGGAGCTAAACCCTATCAAGCTAACCGTGGCGGTAAACCTAAGCCACCTTTACTTGAACCCCTACGAAGTACTGCACCTAGTCTGTTCCTACCCCATGAGAATGTTGTAGTTTATGGACACATGGAGATTGAGGCTGATGATGCAATTATGCATGATGCGTACTCTATCCCTAATAGTATTGTGTGGTCTGAGGATAAGGACTTGAACATCGTACCTTGCCCTAGGTACTGCATTAAAACTGGGCGCACTCTTGTATTGCATCCGGGTGATCGCTTTGGTTGGATTGGTACTAGAAGCACAGAGGCTGGTAAGATTAAGTCTGATGGACATGGTACTAAGTTCTTCTGGTTGCAGATGCTGATGGGCGACACCGCAGATAATGTAAAAGGGATTCTGAAGTTCGACGGTAAGTTATGTGGGGAGGTTGCTGCACTCACAGCCCTAAAAGATATTGTATGTGAGAACCATGCAGCTAATCTTGTAATCAACGCTTACCGTGTTATTAATCAGAACCCACTTCCCGAAGCAGAAGCATTGTGGTTGCAACGTATGCCGGGGGATACTGCTGCTGGTTATATATGGAGTACTGAGCTTACAGACAATAATCGTATGTTCATTCAAGATTGTTATAACAGAAAGTACAGGATGACTATTGATGAGTACACTGATGAAGCCTGAAGACTACACACAAGCAGTTGCATTTTTAGTACAGCTACTCAGAGAAGTACGCGACAATAAAATGTCTGCCAATGAAGCGATACAACACTGGGATGTGTATAGGGGTGTTTATGCGAAAGATACCTAGGGGTTCACTTAGGGCATGGGCAGCAGGGCACTTGAAGCTAAAGCAGGGTGGCTTGTGTAGCTTGTGTAATAAGCCTATTAGTTTTCAAGTAATGGGTAACAAGTCGGACTATGTAGTAGACCATTGCCATGAGACTGGTGAAATTCGTGGTGTACTACATCGTTCGTGTAACGCAGCAGAAGGTAAAGTAGCAAACGCTGCTGGTCGCTGGGGTGCTAAGAGTATGTCTTACTCAGAGCTAATCCCTTGGCTTGAGCGTATGCTGGAGTATCTGAAGCAACCGGGTTGTGGAGTACTGTACCCGGATCATAAAACAGTAGAAGAGAAAGCTGCGGTAACTAAGCAGAAAGCGGACAGAGCAGCAGCCGTTCGTAAAGCAAAACTAAAACTAAGAGAGCAAGCTAAATGAATCGTACATCAGAGCAAGTAGTAGCATGGGCTGACGCTAAGGGTTTAATCACAGATAGTACGTGGGAAGCGCAGTACGTTAAACTCGCGGAAGAAAAAGATGAATTGATGCTGGCGCTTATGGCTAAGGATATTGATAGTATCGAAGATGAGTTGGGGGATTGTCTGGTTGTACTTACAGTAATCGCTGCCCAACAAGGTCTTACTATTGAGCAGTGCTACAAGCGTGCTTATGCTAAAATTAGTAAGCGCACTGGTAAAACTGTTAACGGTATCTTTATTAAGGACGCCGCATAATGCAAGATAAGCTAGCGCTTTCTGATATTACTATCTTTAATAAGTACGCTAAGTTTGTGCCTGCACTAGAGCGTCGTGAGAACTGGCAAGAGATTGTGCAGCGTAACATGGAGATGCACCAGCGTCGTTATCCTAACCTAGCAGAAGAGATTAAACATGTATACCATCGTGCCGTGTTCCCTAAGCGTGTACTTCCTAGTATGCGTAGTCTTCAGTTTGGCGGGCGGCCTATTGAGCTTGCTAACAATCGAATTTTCAACTGTGCTTACGCGCCGGCAGAGAGTTATCACTTTTTTAGTGAGCTTATGTTTCTTCTTCTCGGTGGCACTGGTATGGGTTACTCTGTACAACGGCGTCACGTGCAGCAGCTACCTCACGTAGTAGGTCCATGTAGTTCTGGTAGCACTAAGTACCAGATTCAAGATTCAATCATTGGTTGGTCTGATGCTGTTAAAGTTGTAGTCAAAGCGTTCTTCTTTGGTAAGGATTTACCTGAGTTTGACTATAGGGATATTCGTGAGAAAGGTGCAGACCTTATCACTACTGGTGGTCAAGCACCGGGACCAGCACCACTTAAAGTATGTATTGAAGCATTGACTGCACTTATGCATCAAAGTACTGGCCGTCATCTACGTCCTATTGAAGTACACGATATGGCTTGTATCATTGCAGATGCAGTGCTAGCAGGTGGCATCCGTCGTGCAGCTATGATTAGTTTGTTTGATCGTGATGATGAAGAGCTACTGACGTGTAAAGCTGGTAACTGGTGGGAACACAGTCCTTATCGGGCACGTGCTAACAACAGTGCTGTACTACTCCGAGGTGCTGTTACTGAACAAGAGTTCAGTGACTTGATGCAGCGGGTAGAAGATTCCCAATGTGGTGAACCGGGTGTTTACTGGACTAATCATTTAGATTGGGGAACCAATCCGTTAAATTTCTAAATAGCGGATGTAAAACGCATTGAATTCGGTGGATAGCCAGAACGGCCAATACCGAGCGAAGCCGTGTGATTGTCTCTTAAAACATAGGAGACTTTAATGTATAAGAATTACATTATCACTAAACAAGGTAGCATTATTAGTAACTACACTGGGAAACAGTTGTATGTGCATACTAATAAAAGAGGCTATCAATTTGTTAGATTGTACGTTGATACTAAAGCGAAGACTTACTTAGTTCACAGATTGATCGCAGGGTTGTTCATTCCGAATACGGAAGATAAGCCAGAGGTAAATCATAAGGACGGTAATAAAGCTAATAATAACCACTGGAACTTAGAGTGGGTAACTGGACTAGAGAATAACAAGCATGCAGTTGAAATAGGTCTTGTTCCACGTGGAAGTAATCGGCCTAATAGTAAGCTAATAGATGCAGATGTTATTGCGTTACGTCAGTTACGTGCACAAGGTAAAAACTACTACGAGTTAGGTAAACTATTTGGTATCACTTACCAGACAGTACATAAAATTTGTAGTCGTATGACCTATACACATATTTAATTTATATTAACGACAATCACACGGAACGTGTAACGACTATCCTTTATGGAGTAGGGCCAAGTGGCTCGAAGCGGTGCGGATCACTTTGTGGTCATGATATAGTCTAGTCTGCATAGGAATATGCAGCAGTTCATAAGAGAACGGGTATAGCCTAACGAACTATATTGAATATAACGGTTGTGAAATTGCACTTGAGCCTTATCAAATGTGTAACCTCACAGAGATTAATGCTGGTGTTATTTCAACTCAGGATGAGTTCAACATCGCTACATCTGATGCTACCTTTATTGGTACACTACAGGCAGGCTACACTAGCTTCCATTACTTAAACCCTAAGTGGCGTGAGACTTGTGAGCGCGGTGCCTTGCTCGGTGTTAGTATGACTGGTATTGCCAGTGGTACTGTGACTAATATGAGTCTGGAAGAGGCTGTAGGATACGCCCATAAAATTAATGCTAAAGTAGCGGCGCTTATTGGTATTAACATTGCAGAGCGGATCACCTGTGTTAAACCAGCAGGTACTACTTCTCTGGTACTAGGCGTAAGTTCTGGTATTCATGCTTGGCATAACGACTTCTACATTCGACGTATGCGTGCTGGTAAAGATGAGGCACTTGCACAGTATATGCTTCGTGTAGCACCTCAGCTAGTTGAGCAAGATGTTAATGTTCCCCATCAGGTAGTACTTAGCTTTCCACAGCGTGCCCCAGAAGGTGCATGTGTTCGTACAGAGAGTATGTTCGATCTGTTGGAGCGGGTTAAGAAAGTATCTTTGGAGTGGGTTCGTACAGGGCATCGTGTAGGCGATAACGTACATAATGTATCATGTACTATCTCAGTTAAAGATGAAGAGTGGAAACCTCTAGTAGCATGGATGTGGGATAATCGCGAGCACTACAATGGTATCTCAGTGTTACCCTACTTTGGTGCTGAGGCGTATCCTCAACTCCCATTTGAAGACTGTACTGAAGAGCAGTTCCTAGAGTTACTCCCATTCCTACAACTAATCAATATCGACGAGGTATTTGAAAAAGATGGTAGCGCAATTAACCTTGCAGGAGAAAGTGCCTGTTCAGGTGGAGTGTGTGAAATCACCAGCTTCTAAGTGGGCAGAGTTTCAATTCCCACCTATTAACCTATGGATAATGCCACGTACTGAAGAGTACGTGTTGCATCATGGTAGTCAACAAGACCCGGAGTTATGGAATGATTGAAGCACCTATTGCTGTAAAGTACGTAGACCACATGGGTAGTGATGTTAATGTCGTCAATGCAGCGCGTGTATCCTTTGCTAAAGAAGTACAAGAGTTTAGTCTTACGGGAGATACAGGTTTACTTCGGTATCTTGCTAAGCATAATCATTGGAGTCCTTTTGCTCATACTTGTATTACTGTTCGTTGTAAAGTACCACTGTTCATCGCTCGACAATTAGTAAAGCACCAAGTAGGTGGTAATTGGAATGAGGAATCTCGACGCTACATTGACACAGAACCAGAGTTCTATTTTCCAGATGTTTTGCATACAAGACCAGATAGTGTTAAGCAAGGTTCTGGTTATGAGCATGATTGCTCAGCACAATATCTAGATAGTATTCGGGATCATTCAATGGCGGCTTTAGAATTATACCAAGATATGCTTTTATATAGAGTTGCTCCTGAAGAAGCACGAATGGTACTACCTTTGAACACTATGACTAATTTTATGTGGACAGGTTCCTTGTTGTTTATGCATCGTGTAATCAGTCAGCGTATTGATGCGCATGCTCAATTAGCAGCCCAAGAGTTCGCTAAGCTATTACAGCCTATTATTTATCAATTATACCCTAACTGTTGGGGTGCTTTGAATGAACAATTCATCTAGTACTGATGCTATTAATCCATTAGACATTCAGGTTGGTGGTGGACATTACAAGGGTATGAAGATTCAGCCAATGGAGTACAGCATGGCTAATGGGATGGACGCCTGCCAGCACACGGCTATCAAGTATATCTCGCGCTTTCGGCAGAAGGGTGGTATTCAGGACTTGGAGAAGGCTAAACATTGCATCAACATGCTGATTGAGTTTGAGCGTAAAGATGCCAAACTTGTTGAAGATTTAATCTAACTAGGAAGTAATATGACCGCTGACTTATATCAAAAGCAGATTGACATTGAAAAGCAGTACAGCCATGAAAGTATCTTGGCTAGTATTAAACAAACACAAGATGCTATTGATGGTGGTCGCATTGCTGATACCAGCATTGGCAAGCGTATTATCACACGTGCTTACGCAGCTACTAAGACTGCTCTTGAAGGGCGTATTAATAGTTGTGGTGGTCGTGGTATAGCTGGTAAGTACTTCAAGCTACTTCAACGTGTAGACATTGATGTTGTTGTTGTCGCAGGTATTCGGGCAGCTCTTGGGTTCTGTACTCAAGAGAAGTCCCCTATCCTACAAGACGTATTTCGTAACCTTGGTCAGCTAGTAGAGACTGAGGCTTTGATTGCTGCTGTTGATGCTAGGAACTCTGTGTACCTAGATAAGACACTAGCTTACCTGAAAGACTCTGGCACTGATAACCTACGCCATCGTAGTCGTACCTTCAATGCAGCAGCTACATCTTTAAAGATTGAATGGGATGGTTGGTCTGCTGTTGAGAAGTTGAATGTTGGCCGTATCCTTATGACTGCATTGTTCGAGACTGGGTTATTCTTGTTTGTGGATCACCGTACTGGTAAGCAGCAGATTAAACCTACTCAAATTATACGCCCATCTGATGCCCTTGCAGAACACCTAGATAAAGCGCTAGAGTCTGCTAAGAGTGTTGTCCGCTTTCCTCCTATGATCGTACCCCCACTGCCCCGGCATGGCCTCACAGATGGTGGCTACCTCACATCATGGTATCAGGTACGGGCTGAGCTTTGCAGCCTACGTGCCCCTAAGAGCATCCGTCGCTGGGTGTACGCTGGCCTTGGGGAAGGTAAGGCGCTGGTGCTGAAGTCCGCTATGTCGAAGGCTCAGGCCGTGCCTTACCGGGTTAACAAGGAGGTTATGAGCGTGCTAGCCACTGCCGTAGCCTTGGGTGAGGGTGCCTTTGGTACGCCTCGTACAGCGCCTGTACCGAAGGCTGAGTTCCCCTTTGGTGAGGGTTGGGTTAAAGATGCAGCTACTCCAGAAGAGCTAAACGCCTTCGCTGAGTGGAAGAACAGCATGCACGCTTGGCACACTCAGGAGCGTACACGTGCTGGTCAGAGTTCAGGTATCTTGAGTAAGCTAAAAGAACTACGCCGCTTTAAGGATTACAATGAGCTGTACTTCCCTACCTTTGTCGATTGGCGTGGTCGGTTATACTTCCGTAGCGCATTGAATCCCCAGAGTAACGATGCTGTAAAAGGTTGCTTAGAGTTCGCTGACGGTAAAGCCCTTGGTGAACGTGGGCTGTTCTGGCTGAAGGTTCATGTAGCCAACTCTGCTGGCTTTGATAAGCACTTGCCAGAGATTAAAGCTAAGTGGACTGAGGACAACATGGAACTCCTTACCGACTTCATGGAGAATCCTATTACTGTAGACGCACCAGAGCCAGAGACTGCATGTACTTTGTACCAAGCTATGCTGGCGTTAACTGCTGCACTCTCAAGTAAGAATCCACATGAGTATGTATGCCATGTTCCTGTTGCTATGGATGCTACTTGTTCAGGCTTGCAGCACTTCTCTGCGATGCTACGTGATCCTATTGGAGCTTTACACACCAACCTAATTGATAACAATCTGGACCAGAAGTCAGATATTTATAAACACGTAGGTGCTGTAGCTGATGGTATTAAAAACGAGCAGACTACAGATGTTGTAGTTCAGCGGTACTGGAGAGATAAGGAAATCACACGCGGTATGGCTAAGCGGCCCGTGATGACTTACGTTTATGGTAGTACTTTGAAGAGTACCATGGAGTACTTGATTGACGACATGATGGCTATGGATATGCCCATTGTATCTGATGACCAAGGTAATCCTTTGTACACACATAAGAAGCTGGTTGGTTGTATCGGTAAAGCAATTCGTGCAGGTGTAGCCTGTACAGTGCCTGCTGCATACGACGGTATGAAGTACCTACAACAGCTTGTACGCTGCACCAACTACCCTATTAAATGGGTTTCTCCTGTAGGTATGCCTGTAGTTAACTGGGTTGAGAAGAAGGAACAGAAGCGTATTATGATCCGTAGTATGGGTCGTACAGACGCTGTATGTAGCATTTATACTGGTGAATACGATGCTCGCTCAGCAGTATCTGGTATCTCCCCTAACTTTATTCATAGCGCTGATGGCGCGCATTTGTGTATGGTTATTGATGCTGCTGACTGCCAAATCCTACCAATCCATGATTCTTTTGCTACCCACCCATGTGATGTAGACCACTTACACACGGTACTACGTGAGCAATTTGTCAAGATGAATCAAGATGATTTGCTTGGGAAGCTGGCCAGTACTGTGATTATTAAGGAAGGTTCAGATATTAAAGTACCCGAAAAAGGTTCGTTTGACCTTAATGAAGTGCTTAAATCTCCCTTCATGTTTTGCTAGTGCGCTATGTGTAGTGAACCTGAGGATGTTTAGATGAGTACTAATAAAGTACGTTGGACGCAGCAACACTTAGATGAGTTAGAAAAGAATTTCCCTGAGATTACTGTTCCTGTAGTAGATGAGCTATTACATCAGAGCGGTGCTCGTAAGGTTGTGCAGTACGTCAGGGGTAGGCTTAAGGCACAAGAGACTCGTCTAAATGATTAAGTGTACCGTAGCTAACCACGGTGATGAGTACTTTAATACTCAGCTACTCAGAGCAGTTGATGTACTGTACCGATTAGACCGAGATCAACAACAAGTTCCTAAAGAGTATGCCATTGAGGTGTTCTGTAGTCTTGTAGAAGATTGTAGTGCTATCAAACTAGAGTACAAAGATGTAGAGATGTTCTGTGTTTACAGTACTGGTGTAAGATCACCACATATACAAGGTTATGGTATTGAAGTTACAGCCATGATTAGTACAGAGTACAGTCATGCAGTAATGCGTAGGCTCATTAAGTTTTTAAATCGTGTTGCTGTGTTATCCCAGTGTGACTGGGTATCCGTTAATCACAAGGTACGTAAGGGAACTTATGTATCAAAGATCCTAAAGGTGAAGTCACATGGGTAAGAAGAAAGATAATAGTGCAAAGAAAGCTGAGCAAGCAGCATCTAAAGCACAAGCAGCACAAGAATTACGTATGCGCAACGAGCGGGCACTTGCAGATATTAATGCCGCTAATGAAGTAGTAGATGTTCAGCAGGGTGGCCAAGATGTACCTGATAGCATTCTTGATGATATGCGTCGTCGCAAACCCGGTGCCACTACTACAAGTAATCAACTAGGTATTACCTAATGGGAAAGCTAGTAAAGAAATCATATGACCCTTTGGACTTGCTCGGTACTAAGGCAAATAAAAAGAACGCAGAAGCAACTGCTGCTGGGCTAAAGAAAATACAGGCTGATGCTGCGGCTCGCAATGAAGCTACTGTAACTGCTAACTCTGCATTGAATGATACACTTAAACTCCAAGCTAATGATGATGAGTTCTTGGCTAAGAAGAAGAACAACGGTCAAACGGCTGCTGCTTTAAGTAACCAACTCGGGATTAGTTAATGCAAACTCACGAGAGTCTTTATAAGAAGTACGAGGACACTCGTAGCTTACTTAAAATGAAAACGTATGCTCTATGGACAGTACCCGGTGCTTTTCCTGAAATAGATAAAGATCATGATATGAAAGGTAACATGCCTATTGAGCATGACTATCAAAGCATCGGTGCTGTACTGGTAAACTTCTTAGCAGCTAAGTTAGCTGGTTTGTTGTTTCCTATTACACAGAGCTTCTTTAAGATTAGTGCTACACCTCAGTTGTTAGAACTTGCTAAGGTTACGTTTGGTGTAGATGATGATTCTGTTAAGAACCGATTAATCAGTATTGAAAATGCTGCTAGTGCCGCTCTGTATAAGAATGCATCCTACGCCCAATTGATACAGTTACTTCGCTATCTGATTATTACTGGCAACGCAATGTTTAAACGCATTGATGGTAAGCTCACTGTTTATAGCCAACGTAACTACGTGCAACTGCGTGACAATGAAGGTAACGTCTTAGATGTTATCTTACGTGAGACTTGGGCTTTTGAGTCCTTACCTGCGGAAGTACAACTGTTAGTTAAGCGGCCCCGTGCTGAAGAAGACTTCCCGGCTATTGATGTTTATACACGCATTAAAACAGTAATAGTACAGGGTAAGGTACAACGGGAAATATCCCAACAGATTGACGGTATTGATATTAGTGTACCAAGTCTATACCCATTGAACTTATGTCCTTATCATGTTGTGGTATGGAACCTAGTTAATGGTGATAGTAATGGCCGTGGGTTAGTAGAGGATCACGCAGGTGACTTAGCTAAACTATCTGACCTATCCCGTGCGCTTGCAGTTTACGAGATTAACGCTTGTCGAGTAGTCAATCTAGTTAAGCCGGGTAGTACTGTAGACATTGATAGTCTTAATGAAGCGTACTGTGGAGAGTTCGTCCAAGGTGATCCCCAGCAGATTGGTGCGCATGAAGGTGGTGATGCATCTAAGATGCAGCAACTATCAGGTGAGATTCAAAGTATATTCCAACGCTTAGCTATGGCTTTTATGTATCAAGGTAACACACGTGATGCAGAGCGAGTTACAGCAGAAGAGCTACAGATGAATGCCCGTGAGGCAGAGTCTGCGCTTGGTGGTGTGTACTCACAACTCAGTCAAGGTATTCATTTACCCCTAAGCTATTTGTTGTGTGATGAAGCAGAACCTGACTTTATGACAGCAGTAATTGCAGGTGAACTTACACTTGAAGTTATTACAGGTCTACCCGCGTTAGGTCGCAGTACTGTTGTTACTCAACTTCTACAAGCTACACAAGAACTAGCAGCTATCATCCCCGCGATGCAACAGCTAAGCCAACGATTTGATATTGAGAAGATCACTGACCTTGTACTACAAGCACGTGGTTTGAACTTAGAAGATATTATGCTTAGTGCTGAAGCACTCGATGAGAAACTAAAAGCACAGCAACAAGCTGAGCAAGCACAAGCAGCACAGGCTATGGGTGATCCTAATCAATTCGTAGATGCTGCACAAGGAGTCATGTAATGTCCGAACCATTTGTACCAGTAGTAACCACGCCAGTAGAGCCTGATACTACAGTAATCCCTAATGTGCAAAAAGATATTCCTAATATCCCAAAGCCAGCTCCAAAGCCAGTTGCACCCGTAGCTGATAAGGAAGAGCCTGTTATTACAGGTGAGCCTATCCCTTCAGATGTAACAGGTAACACAGCATTAGATTCTGCGATTAGTACCTTTGTAACCCTAACGGGTGCACACTCAGGTGATATGGACCGGGCAGTAGCTAAGGCTATTGAGTACGGTAATGTTGATCTTATTGACAATGCATTCCTTAAAGAACGCTTTGGTAAATTCAGCGCCCAAGCTATTGAGTTAGCTAAAGCTGCTGTACAGAATGAGATTACTAAAGAAAATGAATCGGCTACTAATGCTAAGAGTGCTGCTTACACAGCCGCTGGCTCAGAAGCTAACTGGAATAAAGCTGTTAGTGTTTTCAACAGCACAGCTAATCCTACAATTAAAGCAGCGGTTAAGGCTCTTATGAATACAGGTGATGTAAAAGCAGGCGCTGAGTTAGTTATCAGTACTGTAAATGGTAGTGGTTTGCTTCCCCAAACAAATCCGTCCCTTAATGGTGGTAGTGTATCGCCGGGTCAAGCAGGTGCTTTATCGTCCCAGCAGTTCCAAACTGAATTGAGTGCTCTTCGTAAAGAAGTCGGTAATCAATCTCTCGAAAGCGGCAAGAATGCCGGTAAATATAATCAACTTCTCGCCCGCCGCAAGGCTGGCAAACAACTTGGACTTTAAGGATTAAACATGGCTGCTACAGATTACGCTGGTAATACCACTCGCCCCCATTTTGGTGGCATTGATTCAGATGCTGATATTCATCTGGAAGTATATGACAATGAAATGGATACTCGTTTCCAATACACCGCTATCTTCCTTGGCTTGAGTACTCAACGCTCAGTCGCAGATAAGTCGAACACCTATCGTATTGATCGACTGAACACCAGCGCCGTTAAAGGTCGTACTTCCGGTGTTGCTTTGGATGCTACTAAAGTAACCAATGATAAGCTGGTGCTGACTGTTGACACTGTGCTGTACATTCGTAACCCAATTGATTACCAAGATGACTGGACTTCACCAGACTTCCTGCGGGATATGGGTATGAACAACGGTACTGAGTTCGCAGAAGTATTCGATCAGGCTCACTTGATTCAAATCATCAAGAGCCGTGATTGGGTAGCCCCTGCACACCTGAAGCCTGCCTTCTTTGACGGTGCGGAAGTTGTTTGTAACTTGATTGCAAACCCTGCCTCACAAGCTCAATACGAGGCTAACGCTGTTGCTCTAGCACAGGCTCACAAGGTCGCAGTTAACACCCTAATTAAGCGTAAGGTTCCACTGGCTGATATGATTAGCCTTGCTTACACTGATGAGTACAGCACTCTGGTAGAGCATCCTAAGCTGGTCAGTTCTGATTGGAACGGTACTGAAGCGAACAGCTATGCTGATCGTCGTGTAGTTCGTCTGAACGGTCTACCTATCGTAGAGAGCACTGAGTTCCCTATCGCTGTGAATGCTGCTCATGTACTGGGTAGTGCGTTCAACGTATCTGCTGCTGATGCACAGTGCAAACTCGTTGTGTTCAGCAAATCCAAGACACTGGTAACTGTAGAGGCTCAGCCTTTCACTACTCGTATCTGGGATGATAAAGCTGAGTTCTGCAACGTACTCGATTGCTATGCAATGTACACTGTTGGCCAGCGTCGTCCTGACACTGCCGTAGTTATCCGTTGCGTTTACGCGTAATTAAACAACCCCGCCCCAGCCTGCTTACATAGAGGTCTGGGGCTTTTTTCATGGGAAAATAAAAATGGCTGTTATTGGAACTGTAAATGCTAGTGCTGAGAAAGCTCTAGTCGAAGTGCGTATTGCTGCACAACAAGCTGGTGCTAGTGGTGCTACTGTACCTGCACTACCAACCAATGTTGTTGTACCTGCATTGTAAATAACTAGGAACTCCCTAGTAGTTGAACTAAGGGAGTTTCGTAACTTGGAGACTCCCTTTGTGGAATTACTAACTGCTGTTAATAGTATCCTTCCTTTCTTGGAAGAGAATACAGTAACTAACATAAACACCAAACACCCTACAGTAGCGTTAGTACTGGGTAAACTAGATAACGCTCGCGAGTTCCTCCTTACTAAACGCTATTGGTTTAATAACGAGAAGAAGCAGTTTTACCTAGCACCTGATGGTAGAGCTAATGTAGGCACTAATCTACTGGCGATGTACACCACAGATAAACGCTTGAACTATGAAGCGCGTGGTCAGTTCGTATACGATTTGAACAACAGCACATACATCCTGCCTTCCGCATTTGAAGCACAGATTACTGTGGATTTAACCTTTGAAGAGCTTCCTCATTTTGCAGCATTGTGGGTACAATGGCGTGCTGCTGTAGAAGCGTATACACAGGACTTCCAAGTAGATCAAGTAGTACAGATTCTAAGTACCCGAGAAATAGAAGCTATGGCTATGCTTGAGCGAGAACACTTACGTAAACGTAATTTTAGCAGCATGCGTAGCCCACCGGGTCATCGCTTTATTAATAGTTTGAGGGCTTAATATGATTGGTGATGGTGCGTATCCTTCTTTGCTGCAAGGTGTAAGTCAGCAGATTGTACAGAACCGTATAGAAGGGCAGTTGACTGCACAGAATAATATGCTATCTGATATTGTTACTGGTTTACGTCGCCGTCCCGGTTCAGAGTACAAGCAAACACTACTAACAACCACAGGTGATAGCTTACATAGTTTGTACTTAGAACTAGGTGATATAGGCTATCATATTTATGTAAATCCTTTAGATGGTAAGCTACGAGTGTATGACTCTAATTGGGTTCTGGTACATACTACTACAGACCTTTATCTTGTGGCATCCTCTGCTGGTAGTATCCGAACAGTGACCCAAGGTGGTTATACTTGGTTACTTAATGTTGAAAAGAAACCTGCACTAGCTCCCTTTGACCCGTTTAAGCGTGATCCTAGGGAGAATGGTTGGTTCAATATCTTAACAGGTGCATACAGTAAAGGTTACAGTATTAAAGTGGTTGTTGATGGTTTTGATAGCACATACACTTACAACACTCCCTCAGGTACAGACCCAAGCCATGTTGCATTGTCGGTGCCTGAGTACATTGCTACAGCAATTGTTAATGCTATGCTGGCAGATGTTACTTTTACCAATAGATTCAATGTTTACAAAGACGGTTCCTATGTCTATGTAACTAAGAACCCTAGCTGGATGGGTTCGTTTGGTACACTTAAAATAACCACAAGTACAGGTGTATTATTTGTACGTGCTAGTAATACTATGCTAGTTAGTTTATCTACTGATTTACCTGCAAATCTCCCTGTACAAGCAGATGGTATTATATGCACTGTAGGTAACAATCCAACTACACATGCGTACTATCGTTGGGATGACGCACTTAGCGCTTGGGTAGAGTCGGGAGATTACAATAGTATTAGTGAGCTTGTACAAACACCACGTAGACTCAAAGAGTTGAATGGTGTGTTTACTTACGATGCACCTGTGTTTGAGGGTAGAGTATCTGGTAATGATGAGAATAACCCGTACTCTGCTTTCTTAACATTTGGTATTACGGGTATGAGTTCCTATCAAGGTCGATTAGTGTTTCTGGCCGGTGGGTACTGTTGCATGAGTGCTAGTAACAGACCACTACGTTTTATGCGTAGTACTGTTGTAGACTTGAAAGATGATGATCCAATTGAAATTTCAGCAGGTGCCTTGGAAGCAGCTAGCTTCAGGTATGCTGTTCCTTTTAACAAGGATTTGATACTTATATCCTCAGCACATCAAGCTGTAATTCCAGCAGGCCAGACAGGTATTACCCCTAAGAATGCACTGGTACTCCTTAGTAGCACGGAGACTGTAGGTATAGAAGCAGAGCCTAGAGTTATGGGCCGAACACTTATGTATAGTACAGCGGTGTCTCAAGAGTTCTTTGGTTTAGGGGAGATGCTACCATCGCAGTATTCGAACTCTCAGTACAGTGCCAATAACCTGACCCAACATATCCCACGGTACATACAAGGTACTTGTCGTAGCATTGTTAATAACAGTGGGGTTAGTTCAGGCTTCTTCCTTAGTAGTACAGAGCTTAATAAAGTGCTTGTTAATGAGTACTTATGGTCGGGCGACGAGCGTGTGCAAAATGCTTGGCACAAGTGGGAATTTAATGTACCTATCTTGAGTATGCATAGTGCTAAGGGTAGCTTAGTTATTACCTATAAGTTAGGAGGTAATGTTATAATCTGTACCCTAGATACGCGCACTGCAAGCTACCAACAACAAGGGTTTATACCCACATTTGCTGATGCCCGTGTAGATGCCACTGTTGTGGATAATACGTTTTCTGTACCAGTACATTTGCGGGATATTACTCGCGTAGCAGAGCTGCGTATTGCTCAGAGTGTGGGTGCATTAGCTGGAGAGCCTGTCGGTATTGATAACATTAATACTAGCACATGGGTAGCTACTACAGTAAGGTCATTCCCATCAGGTGTAGTATCCATAGGTTGGGCTTTTAACAGCGCGGTAACTCCAAGCACTGCTCTTATCAGGGACAAGGATCGCAAACCTGTTTTAACTGCAAATACAAATATACTGCGGTATCTTGTGAATGTACAGAATACCGGTGAGTTCAAAGTCCTTACAGAGGTTACTGGTTATAGTGCTGAGAACAGTGACACCAGTGCATTGTTATGGAGTTCCTCAGAGTTAGGTTTAGGAGAAAAGAAGGCAGTAGCTTATGGTACTATTAATGTACCTGTACGTGCATTCTCTTTTGATACAGACACAACCTTTAGTACAGATGGTACTAGGGAAATGAACATTGTGAACATCGAGTACACATTGCGCGGCGTTATGAAACGCAAACGCATCTAAGGAGTTATTATGGTAAGTTCCGGCGGGATGAGCGGTGCTGCTGCTGGCGCATCTATGGGCATGGCGTTTGGCCCGTGGGGAGCTGCCATTGGTGGGGTAGCAGGTTACTTCATAGGTGACTCTCAAGGTGCAAAAGTTGAGAAGCAAAGAGCTAAGGCTATTGAAGCACAAGCAGAATTAATGCGTAAGGAAATGGCACGTGTACACGGTGAAACTCGCCGTGCACGTACCATGGAGATACTGAATACTGCTGAAGCTATCAACTATATCAAACGCACTTCTGGGCAAATCAAAGCTGATATCTCTGTGCAGACTTCTGCGGCTGACGTTATTGGGGCGAGTGCTCTAGCAGCGTATACTGATGCTGATGCACAACGAGATAATGCAAAAGCACAAGCATTTAGAAATCTAGAGTACACATTAGATAATCAAGGTGTACAGTTAGATAGTGCATTTAACAAAAGCTTCCTCAGTACACGGTCTATGATTGAACAATCTAAATCGCAGGATACATCTCAAAAAGATATGTGGGCTGGTGTTCTAGGTTTAGCAGAGACTGGTGGTAGTTTATGGTCTAGTGGTGCTTTTAAAGGTGGTGCACCTAAAGGTAACAACGCTAGCTCTATGGTTGGTACATACAGTAAAACAGGTTATAAGTCTGGCATTGGTCCGGGGAGATAAGTATGGAACGCAATATACAAACACAGAATATCCTTGGTCCGTTAGTAGGTCAGACAAGTGGCTTCAGCGGCGCGGAAGTAAGTCCTAGTTATGCTAGCACTTTCAACGTAGCCAAAGAAGTCCTACCTATAGCAGCTAAGATTGTTAATGGTATTATGCAAACAGCTAATGAAAATGCTTTCCTACAAGGACAAGCAGATCGAGCTAGCATAGATAACACTGTAACTGAGAGTGCTCGCCTTATCCAAGAGAGTAGTTGGTTAACACGTGACTCTTATGGTCAAGGTGTGAAGTACCACGACTTCTCGGAAGATCAGTTGAAGACACAGCAGGGTATTTCCGCACAAGCAGCTAAAAGTATTGATAAGGGTGAATCTATTGAACAGTTTACTCAAAAGGTTAAACCTAACTTAGCTGCTCTGAATAACAAGATTACAGAGTACGGCCTAACGGGTAAAGCTCGCGATGCTGCTCTTGATGAAGTTGTAGAGTACACTGTAGTTGCCCAGAAGGCTTATCAAGCTAAACTAGAACAACGCACAGAAGCTCTGTTCAATAAAGAAATGGCTAATAGTTCTGCTGGTATGGTTACACAATTATCTAACACTTTGGATACAGGCGGTGCTGCTCAAACTATGGCTGCTGCTTGGAACTCTCTTGTTGCTAAAGGTGAATCCTATGATGAAGTAGGTGGTGCTGAGATAGCAGCTAAGAACTTGGCTGCTGGTTTGTCTCAGTGGTCCCAGCGTATTGTACCCGGTTCAGAACTTGATTACCAGCGTCTTAATGGTGCCCTTGCTTTTATGCATAGCCCTAACACTGATAATATGCCTTCTGACATTAAGGCTAGTATCTATAAGTCTTTGGACACTGTACGTGTACAGTTCAATGACCAGATGCATGTCCAACGTGTGAGTACATCAAGAGCTTTGAAAAGCCAAGGTGATATTCAAGGTGTATGGAATACTGATGCAAGCTATAAGAACTTAACTAATACTGCTATGGCATTGGCTGAACACCGTGCAACACCAGCTCAGTTCGGGGAGATAGAGAAAGCGCATTATGCTATGCTTGCTGCTGCCAACCAAGGTGGTGGTAAGAACACCCTGTTCCAATACGGTGACAGTTGGGATGTTGCTAATGCCGGTAAGTCTTTGAAGGAACAGAGTACTTTTCTAATTTCAGATGCTATCAATAAGTACGGTAAAAATCCTAATGTAGTAGTACCTTTCTTAATGCAAGAAGCTACCGCACGGAATAACAACGTACTGATGGAAGCTGCTGCTAAGTTAGCTATGGACCCAGTTGTTAGTGCTTTATCTAGTGGTGACGTGGAAGTACTTGAAAATGCAAGTGGTACTCAATCCTCTTCTTTGGATGCAGTTAAATCATTGTGGTATCAATTTGGTGCAGAGGGGTCCGCCCATAAACAAGATGCGCTCCTGAATAGTGTAACTGATCCGTACAAACGCCTAGCTGTTGGTGTACTACTTAAAGACCACTCTTCCTTAGGTGTGTCTGAAAGTGCTACTGAGTTCAAGACACTGTATGATAACATTAAAAAGGGTAAGTCTAGTGATTTCAATAGAGCTAGGATTACTATTGAAGATGCTGAAGATAACATATCTGTTTTTGGTATGCAACGTGAGGGTAATAGTACAAGTGCTAATGCAAGGCACCAGCGACATGACAGTATACAGACCCGGTACTTTGATGATATTAATGTGTTGTTAGCACAAGAGCAATCTAGTGTTATGGGTGCAGGTCACTTGTATCAGGATGGTGATGGTGCTATTCGAGCAGCTTTAAAGACTGATCTTGCAGTTCGCACACGTGATGGTATTATGGCTGTACCTAAAGACATGTACAAAACACTAAGTACTACTGACAGTCAAGGTCGTCCTATTTACATGTCTGGTACACAAGTAGGTACCTTAGTAGATACCATGAAAGATCGTTTCATTCAAGATGTAGGTAAGATTGATCCTCAGTTATTTGGTATGTATATGACAGGTGTTGAGCCTGAAAATGTGTATGCTAAATTTGTAGGTGGTAACTTACTTATGCAAGCACTTGATGACTCCGGTAATCCTGTAGGTCAGCAGATGATGTACGACCGTTCAGATATGCTTCCATTTGCTGCACCTCAAGAAACTCCAGAGCGCACGATTATGCAAGGGGTACGGGGGGTTACTTTAAATGGTCGTGTGGGTGCAACTACTGAAGTAACTATCCAAGAGAACAAAGGTAGTTTTCCCAACAACTTAGTTAAGCAATCCATTCTAGAAAGCATGATTAAATATGAAGGGTACTTCGATCAACTAAGTAAACCTAACGCTATCAAGAAAGATGCCAATGGTCGTGAGGTTGAATGGTCTAAGGGTGAGTACTTAATTGGTAACAGTGTACAGTACAATACTCTAGTTGGTACATTGGGTGAAGAGAAGGCAGCGCGATACATTGCATTAGCCTCTGATCCATCTAATGCCGAAACCCAACTACTATGGGATGAGTTTCAAGAGAAGTATCACGCACCCCTTATGCCAGCTATCCGAGCTGCTGGGTTCCCTGTAGACAACGATGTACAGTTAAGGTCTATGGACCTTACTGGTGCTGGTTATAGAGATTACACCAAGCAGTACGTAGCTATGGCAGATGCTCTGTATCATGGTGGTGGTGGTGGTTTAAATACTATGACTACTATTATGCAATTAGCTAGGGGTGGTGATGCAGGTAAACGCGATGCAATGGCTATGCTAGAAAAACAAAAGTTCTACAGTATGGCACAAGCATCACGCAAACAGATGTTAAGGGAGTCACTCGACTTCTATTAAGTTGGACAATAGTACAGGACTTCGTGTGCCTGTACTATCTTTAAGGTGCACTGTATGCCAGATGAAATTAGTATAGCTAGTCCCTCTGGTGAGGCACCTAGCTTTGTAATACCAAATAGCAGTACCCCTCGTTACGTTGGCCCACCTGATGCACCTATTGATATAGGTAGTAACACAGGTTTATTACCCGGCCCAGAATTTACAGATTTGAAGTCTGCACCACAGGCTACAAGTCCACCGCAGTACAGTAAAGCAGAAGGTTTGTTTGCAGGTTTAACTACAACTGCTTGGGGCATTATGCTCTTAGCTAATGACACACCAACCTTTGAGTTTCAACCCGGTGATAACATACAACAAGCTATTAAAGATATGCAAGGTGAAGCCGGCTATCAATTTAAAGAAGTAGATGTAGCGTACTTGAGTCGAGCAGTCAACTTAGGTGATTTAAGTTACCGTAAATGGCAACTGGAACAAAAGCAAGAACGTAATAATGCTATGGCCCAGAACATTGGTGCAGGTATCGTGGGTGCTGTTGTAGACTACGATATTGTTTTAGGTGGTGTAGCTATGTCAGGTGCTAGAGCACTAGGTGCAGGTACTAAGGCCGCTAGGGCGTCAGGTGGTGTAGCGGTAGCAGGTAGCACTTACGGCTCATACAAGGCCGCAGAGTGGCGTACACCGTACACCACAGAAGAGATGGTACTGCACACCCTTATAAGTGGAGCTGCTGGTATGATGGGTAAACTACCTGACGCGCCTAGGCCGTCGGCTGCCCAGTTCAACCCACAGAGCAGCAACCGCTTCGACCTAGAGGATGAGTTTATTACAGCCTCACAGGTAGACGTTCAAATGCCTGTAGCAGCTCCAGCACCGCCTATAGTGGTAGCTGAGCCAGCACCCTTGGTAATCAACCGGGGTGCCGATTCCGTAGCGCCTAAGGTGCCTGTAGTGCCTCCTAAATCAAAGAAGGGTAAATAATGGCCAGTGTAATCCAAACAATAGTACGGGGTGTTGCCCCAGTAAAACCTAAACCATTTGTACCTGCTACTGTCTTGAATCCTACGCTGGTTCCCGGATATGTAGCTCCTGTACTACCTAAGAAGCCTTTAAGTGTACGTGGTGTTATGGATCAAAGTAAGGGTGTATGGGAAGAGTTCAAGGGTGGTATAACTAAACAGCTTAGTATCCACGATGAGTTGTCATCTATAGCTGGTAAGGATGTAGCTAACAAGTACTTCACTAACTCAGTAGATAACATTGGTGATAGTGCTGACTCATATGCCTATGCTGCAAAGATTGCTGGTGATGAAGAATTACGTTTATTCTATGACACTTTAGATAAGCACAGTGGTATGAGTACTTTAAAGCAAATCTTGTGGCCACCTTCCCGTAAAGAGGGTATGGCTAAACGAGGTAATCTTGAAGATGAGACCATGAAGTACTTGAATCAATCCTACTATCTTGAACTTAAGGGGGAGACACTCGGACCACATCCAGTACCTGCTGTACAAGAGTTAGCGGACTCCTATCGTAACTCTGGCTTTGCTAAGCGTAGTCTAGAACGACGTTCACGTGCTGGTGAGGATGTAGGTAGTATTACTGCATCTGATAATTATGTACCTCAGAATTGGAATTACCATAAGCTGGTATCTAAGACGCGTAACAACCCAGCAATGAATCTATCGTATGCCCGTGCCTTTGGTGCTCAGATTATAGAGAACTATCCGGGACTTCAGAAAGCAGGTTTAAATGCCGAGCAAGTAGGGCGTACTTTTCTGAAGACTCAACGAGATAAGATTAGTATGGAACCCGGTGCACCTCTAAAGGGTGTGAGTATGCAAGAAGTAGTGCGTATGCTTGAAGCAGAGATTACTGATCCTAGTGTGATTGCAACACTACGCGCGCAACTAACACCTAAGCTGGAGTCTGTTGGCAAGCAAGCAAACACTAAGACTCGTATGAGTTTTGATGTAGCTCGTCAGTACCAGCATGATGATGGTGCTATGTTTTCTCTTGGGGATGTACTAGACACAAGTATGCAGCGTATCCTTGAATCCTATAACCTTAATGCTAGTGCTCGTATTGGATTAGCTAAGAAAGGTATTACTTCATCTGATGAATTGACTTCGGAGTTTGCTGCTATTGCTAAACAGTATGAAGGTGATCCTACTAAGTACAATGAAGTAAAAGAGTTCTTGGATAATATCAAGAATGATCTACTGCACCGCCCTACAGGTGAAGCCCTTGGTGATTGGATGCGTACAGGACAAGTAGCGGCTAATGCTTTGTTTCTGAAGCGTTCCGGTTTGTACAACTTTATTGATTACTCTCGTACAATACAACGCCATGGCTTTATGACTGTAGCTAAGAACTTTATACCTGCTTTTAAAGGGGCACTAAGTACTACACCAATGGATGTTACAGCAGCTCGTACTATTACTGATGTTATTAATAGTCGGTTAACTGGTGCAGGTAGAATGTACAGTGTTATTAGTCGCATGGAAGATAACTTTGTGTCCCCTGTTGGTTTAGGGCATGAGTGGGCACAAACGGCTGGGCAGACTGTACGCTTTATTAACGGTTCTGAAATACTCCGACGTAACCACATTAAACTAATTACTAACATTCAAGCTGATATGCTTAATGATTTAGCTAAGGGTGTTAAGAGTTCTGAAGAGTACATGAATAGCCTAAGCGTGCCTAAGGCTGTACAGGATAAGATAAGCAAAGAGATTAATACACATGGTCTTTATACTGACAAATGGGATCAGGATTTATCTGATTACCTTACCTCAGTGCTAATTCACGATGTTGACAATATGTCTCTTATGCTTAAACGCGGGGAAACTCCAGCATTAATGCGTTATAGCACCACAGGTAAAATTCTATTCCCATTCTTCTCTTTTAGTGCTGCTGCTAATCAGAAGATTCTACGTCAGAGCTATCGTGCAGATGGTGTGTCTGGTGTAGCTATTACTATGGCGTATCAAGCTTCACTGGCTACTGTTGTAGCTGCTGCTGCTAATGTTATGGATGGTAAGACTTGGGATGAAGACCTCGCTTCACGTGCTGTACTTATTTCACCTGTAATGGGTTATACTGGTTATATGTTTGGTATGTTAAATCAGGGTCAAGTAGGTAATACACCTAATGTATTTGCATTGCCAAATGCGGTGGGTGCTTTAGGTAAAGCTATTAGTGAAGGGGATGCTGTAGGTGCTATGACACAAATTCCCGGTGCCGCTATCAGTGCCCCAGTTGTTTTGCTGGATGCATTAAATAAAGAATAGGAGATTCCATGAGTTTTAGTATTCAAGAAGAAGTTTCAAATGGTACGCTTAATAGCATTACTCTGAGTATTAAGTTTATTGAGCGTACAGACATTCATTTGTATATTAATGATGTAGAGATGGATAGGGTAGGTGGGAGCACACCTTATCTATGGGACTGGGTATCCGACACACTGCTAAGTATTACCCCCGCAGTAGCACTAGCTTCAGTTGTATTAGTACGTCGTCAATCTGCATTAGCAGGGATGTACCACAACTTTGATGCAGGTGCTGTATTTAAAGCAGAAAGTGTAGATGAGAACTTTACACAAGTTTTGAACTTAGCACAAGAGTACCTTGAGGGTAAAGGCCCAACAGATTACTATGCTGATGTAGACTTACATGGTAACGTAATTGGTAATGCTGGATTGGCTGTACTACCCGGTGATCTGTTATCATTAGGGCAGTATCAAGCTAGTGGGGCATTTAATACAGCTTACTACTTAGGTGACTATCGCGCAGATATTGTATTCCAAAGTTACGATCAAGTATTTAAGTATTTGGGTAACTTCTATGCGCCTGCTCCTAACACAGTGCTACCTTATACCACTACTGGCGTAGGCGCTGTTGAGGTTGCAACTTTCAGAAACGTCGGTGACGCTTTATTGCGCAGTGGTCTAAAAAACGCAACCCCTTTTCTTGTTGACGCGTCTGTTGTAGGAATGATTCGCTCCGAGACTGGCGCAGTAGAGCGCACGTCTAAAAGTAAGGGACTTGCAGTAATTACTGTCGAGGACTTTGGGGCTGTTGCTGGTGGTATAGTTGACTGCGCCCCGGCTATCCGGCGAGCGTTAGATGCTGTGCCCGCTGGCGGCGGTATTGTAGAGTTTGAAAGTTCTGGCCCGTATCTGGTGGGGAGTGTCGTATTTATCCCGCAGCGTTCTGGAGTATTTAACTCGCCCGGTATCACTATCCGAGGAAAGCACACCAAGCTTATTGGTTCGGGCGCAAACACTTGCTTTGAGTCAGGCACAGGCGCTTTATCAACTGGTGGTGCAACTAACTTCGGCCTGCCTCCACAGTCGGTTGAATCAATCCACTACAACTCCAAGATAGAAGGATTTGTCTTTTCTGGTTTTGGCAACTGCATCAGGCTGTTCAATTTTATTCAGGGCTGTGCCTTGACCGACCTTTACGCTACAGCCATTGATACGTTTATATATGCCAAGAGCTGCTTCTACCTCGGGTTGACTCGCATACAAGGTAGGCCGCTACAGTCCGCTAGGGCGGCGACCACTCCGATACTTTGGTTTGACGTTGACTGCAATACCATAACCTTCAATGACGTACATGTAAGTGGCGTTGACGCTGGTGGATTAAAGCGTGGTATAGGCATTAAATTCTCCGGTGGGGTGGCGGCAATCTTGCTTACAAATGCCAGCGCAGAGGGTTGCGTAACCGGCATAAAGCTAGAATCTTTTATCTATAACATGAACGTAGATAGTGTATATTTTGAATATAACGATAATCATATTGTAGGCACAGGCGCTAACCTTTTGCACTTAGTAGTAGATAACTGCTGGTTTGATAGTGGCGCAGTGGCAATTAACGCGAACGGGTGGGCAGGCGGCAAGCTAGGAAACGGAAACTACTTCTCGCCCGCTGCTGGAACGGTTAATCTTGGCGCAGGATGTTCTTGTGAGGTTTATCTACCCGAGCAAATGCTTAGCAGCTTAAACCACGCATCATGGGTAAATAATCCAGCAGGCTGGACAATTAACGCCTCATGTAAAGTCGTGCGAAACGATGCCATTTTTAATATTGGTGTTGGCCTAAATAGCCAATGGTTCCGGAATAATTCAGATTCATCGGGAAACCAAGTGGTTCCACTAAGCTTTACAGGTGAGTGCTTTAATGTCGGCGGAATTGTACCCTATTGCACAGTTACGGGAGTTGGCACTGGGACGCTGACAGTTAATACTAAAATCAAATGGAACCCAAACCTATCCTCAGTACGCTTCGATATGGTAGTTATCCACTCGTCAACTGCCGTTATCGCTGGAGTTGTAAGCGCAAACAATACTATTTTCAGGGATGATGCGAGTGGGTTTACGGTTACATCTACGGACAGTGGTGGATTTGTAAGGTTGTCTTTCGGCGGCTTCGGTGTGATAACTAGCTTTAGCGGCAAGGTTAGGATTATCTGAGCATGACAATCCTTGACCAGTTCTACGCAAGTGGTGGCAAGGACGTGGCTGTTAGCGTGATGTTAAAAGAGAATCTAAATGAGTAGTTTAATTGGTATTAGTTCTGTTTTAGACTTTGGAGGTAAACTAATTGATCGTTTATGGCCTGATCCTGAGAAGGCACAGGCTGCTAAACTTGAGTTATTTAAACTACAGCAGTCTGGTGAACTTCAGGTTCTTAGTGCTCAAGCAGGTCTAGCACTGGAGCAAATTAAGGTTAATACAGAGGAAGCTAAACACCCATCGCTATTCGTGAGTGGTTGGCGTCCTGCTGTTGGCTGGGTCTGTGTTACTGCATGTGCTTGGAACTGGATAGGTCTGAGTGTGCTAAATGCTGGCCTTGTTATGTATGGACGGGAACTCAATTTAAACCCTGCTGACGTATCAGAAATGATGCCTGTACTCCTTGGACTATTAGGTCTAGGATCAATGCGTACACTTGAGAAAATCAATGGTGTACATCGTAAAAATTAGGTGATTAAAAATGGCTGGTATTATTTCCGCTACTGCTGCACAAGTACAAACTGCACGTGTTGCAGTTCTTAAACTGAGTCGTATTCTGCAAGATGTTTCACAAGGCCCACTGCCTAGTAATACTAAGTTGAATGCTGCTCAAATCACGTTTGTGAATGCTGCTATTGTTGCTGCTGTTGCTGCAATTGTACCACTGAACACTGTGTAGGAACTACTATGGCTGCTAAACAATCCGCGCTTAATCAACTGCATGAAGCGCTTGCTGAACTCTTCCTAGAGGATATTCGTATCTGTAAGGATGAGGGCATCCCTATGAGTGCATCTGATAAAGCTGTGATTGTTAAGTTCTTGAAGGACAATAACATTACAGCAGACATTGACACTGCTGGTATGCAAACCCTGCAAGACGAGTTCAAGGATGAGCTTGCTGCTAAACGTGCTGAACGCGCTACTAAGATTCTTGATGCAGAAGATGCACAAGATGAGCTACACGGTATCTTGTAAGTATGTACTACTGGTATTCTAACGAGTACCAGTACTAGATAACTACAGAGGAATTAACTATGGCTTTGTCCAATAAAACTATACAACGATTAAAACTCGTAGCTCCTAAGACTAGAGAATGGGATAACAAACCATCAGGTATGCCTTTAGAATTACGTGAAGAACTAGCAATGATGGTAAAGGCTACATTCAGTGACTTCGCTGAATTTGCTGTAGTAGGTATGCGGGTACTTGGTTTTACTACTACAGAGATGCAACTTGATATCGCACGGTACATGGCTGATAAAAGCTTTGGTCGTAAGAAGATGGTGCAAGCTCAACGTGGTGAAGCTAAGAGTACTCTTGCTGCTCTGTACGCAGTGTGGTGTCTTATACAAGATCAAAGTACACGCGTACTGGTAGTATCTGGTGGTGAGAAACAAGCATCTGATGTAGCTATTCTTATCATCCGTATCATTGAGAACTGGCATATCTTGTGCTGGTTACGCCCAGATAGTACCCGTGGGGATAGAACTTCCTTCGAGAATTATGATGTGCACTGTGATTTAAAGCCACTAGATAAGTCTGCTAGTGTAAGTTGTGTAGGTATTACAGCTAACCTTCAGGGTAAACGTGCTGATATTCTTATCCCAGATGACGTGGAAACTACTAAAAATAGTCTTACACAAACCATGCGGGATCAGTTGTTGCACCTATCTAAAGACTTTGCTGCTATCAATACGCATGGTGAAACCTTGTATCTAGGTACACCACAGACTAAGGACAGCATCTACAAGACACTTCCAGCACGTGGTTTTCATGTACGTGTGTGGCCGGGTAGATACCCTAACAAGGAAGAGCTGCTGCGATACCCTCCCGGTGTCCTTGCGCCTAGCATTATAGAGGCTTTAGAGCAGGACTCTACCTTAGGTACTGGTTTCGGTATCGACGGCTCTAGAGGGGCTTGTGCTGACCGTGAGCGTTACGATGAGGATGCACTAATCGAGAAGGAGCTTGACTTTGGCCCTGAGGGCTTCAGCCTACAGTTCATGCTCGATACCACCCTCTCAGACGCCCAACGAACGCGCATACGCTGCTCTGACCTCGTAGTGGGGGACTACACCTCTGAGGGTGCCCCTGAGACGGTATGGTGGGCTGGGGAGCCTCGGTACGCCATTGATACGAAGGACTTACCGGATACTTGCTCAGGCATGACCCTGTACCGTCCGGCATCCTCAAGCACTGATTACATGCCGTATCAACAGAAGGTTATGATTATTGACCCTGCTGGTAATGGTGGTGATGAAGTTGCATTTGCTGTAGGTGCTAGCTCTAACTCTTATATTCATACAATGAGTATCGGTGGTTTACGGGGTGGTATGTCAGAGGATAATATGAGTACTCTATTGAACATTGCTGTAGAGTTCGGAGTCACTGATATTAAAGTAGAAGCTAACATGGGCCATGGTGTTGTATCGGCTCTGTTGCTAGGACACGCTCATAAGTTATCTTTAGCGCTGGGGTTTGAGGACTTCTACGCTAAGGGGCAGAAGGAACGCAGGATTATTGACACTATCAGTCCAGTAACACGTAGGCATAAATTGATTATGCACCGACGTGCGCTAGATGATGATTGGAAGTACTGTCAAGCACATGCTAGGGATAAGCGGACTGTAACATCTGTTATGCATCAACTTGTTAACGTAACGTATGATCGCGGTAGTCTAGTGCATGATGATAGACTAGATTGTTTACAAGCGATGGTTCAGTTCTTGAGCGCAGGTTTGATTGTAGACGATGAGAAAGAAGCTCAGAAACGTAAAGATTCTGCAGCTAGTACATTTATACTTAATCCCATGGGTTATGCACAAGATAAACCCCGTGGTTTACGCAATCGCCTACAGAGTGTATTCAAACGTAGGTCTTAAGGAGTACACAGTGTCAGAAACTTTAGCACAACAGCGCCAACGTCTGGCCGAGGATAGTATCCGAATGGTAGAACAACGAGTAAATGGTTTAGAGAAGCGTGTAGATGCTGTTGAAGTTAATCTAAGTACAGAGTCACAGCGCCGATCTGAAGCAGACACTGATTTGAAGCTCCTAGTAGC